>Ga0209489_106885_pt1 | contig 17658 bp, 11 predicted proteins | sample SiratrowhiteBW_FD_187527 | JGI IMG/M metagenome (GOLD analysis project Ga0209489, IMG submission 187527) | Root nodule microbial communities of legume samples collected from California, USA - Siratro white BW (SPAdes) (version 2) | ecosystem: Host-associated > Plants > Roots > Nodule | place...
TTTTTTTTTTTTTTTATGTTGATGCAATTTTATATTATCATATCCAAAATGAACCAATTTTTCATTTCAAATAAATCATTCTAAATTAAACTAAAAGTAGTGTAAACATGATAAGACTTCAATTATTTATATCACAATATGTTAAAATTGTGTCAAATAATTAGACTTTAATTCGAAATATATTATACTCAAATTGTATTATCTTAGTACAACTTTATTACAGTGTGTTCTAGATTTGAAGACAGTGTGTTCTAAATTGAAGACGTATCATCTTAATACAACTTTAATATAATATTAACAAAAAATATAGAATTATATATAGTTAACACGATTTTTTTATAAAATACAACTTATTTATTTATGAAATAAAAAGATTGTCCATTCATAAAAATGACATTATATTAAGAAAAAAAAAAGCCTATTTAGGCATAATCGAGTGTAAACTCAAATAAGAAACCTAATAATGTTTTTTCTTACACTTTTAAACACGAAGTAAAAATAAATGGCAATAACGATATAAAATTTCTATATTTATTTTTCTTTCTTACATCATGCTCTCTGACTTTCTTCTTCACATTTGACAATAACCATCACTTCCTTCTTGGCCATGGCGGAGGGTCATTTTTTTTTTTTTTTTTTGTGTGTTCTACTGTTCCCTGCACAAAGCTTTTTCAAAAAGGGTCTGTCTTTTGATATCGTGGAAAGGCACGTAACTTGTACAAAAGAAATACCAGTTGAAATTGAACCAAAATGTTTGACCAGAGATTCTTATACTATCTTAAGTTATCAAGATTTTAATACATAAAAATCCCTAATACTTTCTAATTTAGCACAACTTCGTTATTAATTGACGGTGGTGTTGAGAAAGACACGAGAAGAATCCACAGAAAAAGTTAGGGATATATGACTAAAACACAGCAAAATTCCAAACACATAAAACAGTGACAGTTAACTAGATGACCAAACATCCTTGGAAGACTGTAGCATAATATGAAGGAACATTGAGAATGGTGCACATGCAGAAATTGATGAAACCCATTTTTTGCTTTGACTTTTCAGTGGTTTACGTGGGAACGCAACCCAGAGAGAGATTGGTAAGAGTTAGCTTGCAAGTTGGTAACTTTGTGATGGTAGCCTACCTGCATTAACTACCATGTTTCTGCTTTTTTGTGTAAATTCATTAATTAGAGGGTTAAGGTTATGGTTTGATACTAATTAAGGTTTAGGAGAATCCATTTAAGCAAGAAATTGTTTCTTGTTTTATGACTGAAAGTGAGAGTGAAAAGGCGAGAAGGTAGCAGTGTCCCTGCATTGACACAAAGGTTGACAAACTATAATCAAAAGATTTTTTTAAGAAAGAAAGTGATTAAAGTTTATTAGTGGATAGATATGCAATCATATGCAGCATCAAAGACAAACTATCCAAGAAAACAATTTTCGTTTGTGAAAAAAGGTAACCAACCGTCATCTCTGACCATTTTTAAATCCCTAATGTTGTTTGACTTTGGCCGGCAATGTTTTTTTGCTAGAAGCTAAAACGGAATTATAAAAAAGCTCACAGTAAAGTAGAATTTAGTTATTTATCTTATTTAGGTTTAACACAAGGAGATCACAAGATAAGAAAATGTTAATATTAATGAGAATAAATTCAAATTGTAACAGTAAAAAAATAATCATTGTTAAGATATTTTAGTTAGTTATAAACGTGAAACAGATTTTTAAATTAATTTTTTTAAATATTTATTTGTTTTTAATTAATAAAAAAATAAATAAAAAGTCTGTTACTATTTTTAAAAAAAAAATTGTTTTTCAGATTCTCTTCTGAACAAATATGATACATGTAACTGTTCTGAACTGAAATTTAATAATAATAATAATAGTATGGATGAAATGTAGTGCAAATAATATTTCATCTCTCTTCAATTCGTATCTTTTTTCCATTGCATTTGAGTGTATTTATTATCTGATCCAATCACACATGGAACCAGATTTTAGATTGGTAAGGAATGGTTAATTGTTAAAAAATGTTTCCTTCTGGATTGTTGATCGAGGTGGGTTATTGTGATGGTGATTCATATCAGTTCCAGTTATCCAAGCTCTTGGAGCATCTTAAATGGCATGGTTTCTGTTAGGTCTTCATCATACATTGACCACTCCCACCTTTTTCTCCCTTTCTAACCATTTTCTTAGAGTGTTCGTTTCAAATTTTCCTCATTTGATGGGGAACGGTTCTTGCCTACTTAGGATAGCTTTACGTGCATAACTTGGTAATTTTTCTTAATATAATCAATGCACTTTCATACTTTTCCCTTGGTTAACAAGGAGAAGTAACCCAAAAGCCATTAATGCATTAAGAAAATGAAGATTTTATCCTCTATTCCCTACTATATTGTCCACTGAAACTCATTATTTAATAACATCTTGTAACACTCATTCACACTATTGATTGCACTCTTTTTTATTATATAAAATGAGTATCCAACAAGCCCAACACTAGTCCTATTATATAATGTTAGTTGGTCAGTTTTCACATAAGCTGTGGTTTCGGCCAATAACATAAGAGAAACAGAGACAGAGCATGCATGGGTTTCATATTCTACCTAACATACTCTCCCCTTATTAATAATAATAACCATGATAATCGTAGATATAGGTAGAAGCACTAAATAAAGGATGTGATATTTCTAAATTGTACATCAAGAGAGTTATTGCGTAATTATGGCAACTCCAAATCATGATCGTGAATAAAGGTTTTTCTACCCTCTAGGGTTATGGTGTATTTTAGGCTTAATTTCAATTATAAAGGTGAAAAAGTAATCTATGATGTAAAAATTGAATAAATACATTCTTTATAATTATAGATATTTCTGTTAATCGGTTAATATTTGATAGTAGATCATTAATAAAAATAACTAATGAAGATTATATAAAATTGAAAGTAGTTTTTGAAGGGAAATAGTAGTGGTATTGCATGAGGAAGAAGTACGTGGTTAGGCCACAGTAGATGGACGCCCCCACCTAACAGGCATGAATTTGAAAAGGTGTGATGAATAAGAAAAGAGAAGATCACATGGAATGTAATGAGATAGATAGCTTTACGTTTGGGGAATAGATTGATGAATTAGGAGTTGTAGGTCACCTCCAAAGTAAAACCCATACATTAGTCAAAACCCTATTATATATTTTCCACCAAAATCAAACCTTCCACACCATATCCATATATACCTTCAACCTTTCTTCTCCAAATCCTCAACAACAACATCCATACTACAACTTCAACTTCATCAAAGAACCAATGTCATCTCGCATAGTTGCGGACAATTCATTATCGCTAACCGATGTTACTCAGCCCTATTTCGACTCAATGGAAATGGACGACTTCACGCGCCGCCCCTCCTCCGCCGAGATGCCCACCCTCGGACAGCTCCTCAAGCACGTCGGGGACGCCAGGAAGGAAGCCACCGGCGACGGAAGCGAGACGCCGGTGCATCAAGCTCTTGATATAGTCGACGGCGCCGGAGCTGGACCTCGCTCGCTGCCGTTCGTCCTCTCCTTCAGCAACCTCACCTACAGCGTCAAGGCCAGCCGCAAAATGAGCCTCTCCTCTGTGTTCCATCGGCGCAGTAGCCACCTCGGCCCGTCCGCGGTGGCTGAAGCTCCCGCCGTCGGCGAGAGCATGTTCAGGCGGACCAAGACGCTGCTCAACGACATCTCCGGCGAGGCGCGCGACGGCGAGATCATGGCGGTCCTCGGCGCGAGCGGTTCTGGAAAGTCGACATTAATCGACGCGCTGGCGAACCGGATCGCCAAGGGAAGTCTAAAAGGCACGGTGGCGCTGAACGGCGAGCCGCTGGAATCGCGTCTTCTGAAGGTGATCTCCGCGTACGTGATGCAAGACGACCTACTCTTCCCAATGCTCACCGTGGAAGAGACGCTGATGTTCGCAGCGGAGTTCAGACTTCCGCGCACGCTCTCCAAGTCGAAGAAAAACGCTCGCGTCCAGGCTCTCATCGACCAGCTAGGTCTTCGGAACGCAGCGAAAACAGTCATCGGCGACGAAGGCCACCGCGGAGTGTCCGGCGGAGAGCGCCGGAGAGTTTCCATCGGCATCGACATAATCCACGACCCGATCCTGCTGTTCCTGGACGAGCCAACCTCAGGACTCGACTCCACAAGCGCGTATTTGGTGGTGAAGGTTTTGCAGAGAATCGCACAGAGCGGAAGCATCGTGATCATGTCCATTCACCAGCCGAGTTACCGAATCCTAGGGCTTCTGGACCGCATGATATTTCTATCACGCGGCCAAACCGTTTACAGCGGTTCACCGTCGCAGGTGCCGGTTTTTTTCTCGGAGTTCGGTCATCCGATTCCGGAAACCGAGAACAGAACGGAGTTCGCGTTGGACCTGATTCGCGAACTGGAAGGCTCTCCCGGAGGAACGAAGAGCTTGGTGGAGTTCAACAAGTCGTGGCAGAGCATGACGAAGCACAATCAAACAACAACGGAGGTCGAAGGGAACGGGTTGTCGTTGAAGGAAGCAATAAGCGCGAGCATTTCGCGAGGGAAACTGGTGTCCGGTGCCACGAACACGAACCCTAACCCGTCGTCAATGGTTCCAACCTTTGCGAATCCGTTTTGGATGGAGATGGCGACGCTGTGGAAGCGCTCGTTTCTGAACTCGAGAAGAATGCCGGAGGTTTTCGGCACTCGCTTGTGCGCGGTGATGGTGACGGGGTTCATTCTCGCCACCATGTTTTGGCAACTCGATAACTCTCCGAAAGGAGTGCAAGAGAGGCTCGGATTCTTCGCCTTCGCCATGTCAACAACCTTCTACACCACCGCAGACGCGCTTCCCGTGTTCCTCCAAGAACGCTACATCTTCATGAGAGAAACCGCTTACAACGCGTATCGCAGATTATCGTACTTGGTCTCGCACGCGCTGGTTGCGCTGCCGGCGCTAGCGTTTCTCTCGCTGGCTTTCGCGGCAATCACTTTCTGGGCCGTGGGCCTGGACGGTGGTTTCTCGGGCTTTCTGTTTTATTTTCTGATTATTTTCGCTTCGTTTTGGGCCGGGAACTCCTTCGTGTCGTTCCTTTCCGGTGTGGTGCCGCACGTGATGCTGGGTTACACCATTGTTGTGGCCATTCTCGCATATTTCTTGCTCTTCAGTGGGTTCTTCATCAACAGGGATAGGATTCCCAGTTACTGGATTTGGTTCCACTACTTCTCGCTGGTGAAGTACCCCTACGAAGCTGTTCTGCAGAACGAGTTCGATGACCCCGTCAAGTGCTTCGTCAGAGGGGTTCAGATTTTCGATAACACGCCTCTTGGGTCGGTGCCGCAGGCTCTGAAGCTGAAGCTTTTGGGCTCCATGAGCAACACTCTGGGAATCAACATCACCGCCTCCACCTGTTTGACCACCGGCTCCGACATTCTGCGGCAGAACAGTATCACCCAGTTGAGCAAGTGGAACTGCTTGTGGATCACTGTGGCCTGGGGATTCTTCTTTAGATTCCTCTTCTACTTCTCCCTCTTGCTGGGTAGCAAGAACAAGAGGCGCTGATCGTCGTCACCCTCGCCGTCACCGTGATTTTCAATTTGTGCATTTTTTTGTTTTTTTGTTTTTTGTAATTTATTTATCTATTCTATTTCTTCTGTTCTTGCCAAGTGCAGTGCTGGCAATCGGCAGTCTGGTAAAAAGCTGTAATCTTCACTTCCATAAATTAGTTAATTGTTTCTTACCATAAACATTCAAACACTCGTCAGTGTTTATCTGTTTGAGTTTAAGTTTTCCTTTAATGTGTTACCAAAAACCTAACAGTTTTTATTTAATATTGAATGCATCTACTCTTACCTCTCACTGCGTCTCTCCAGCTCCAACAATAATTATAATCCATGAATTCAAAAATAGTATTTTAGAAAGAATATGAAAAATTATTAATCTACTACTTTTTAATTAAATTAACACGTACAGATAAAGGTTTATGTAAAAATGTAATCGATAAAGCATGATAATTGTTTGTTAAATTAATAAAACTGTTTGTTTCCTGAAGTTAATTGATAAAATCATATCTTAATACATATAAAATGATAAAACAAGATATTTTTATACATGCATATAAATAAATCGTATTTATTTTATAAATAGAAAAATGGTTTTTAATTGCCTATTAATATTTAAGACATGTTTTATTTTCATAGAAACAAAGATCAAGCGCGTAATAACTAACAATTAAATTAAACAGTGTTTTATAATTGAAAAATAACTAATTCTTATTTAAAAATGCAAAGAAATAAGACTAGTTTAAGATAATGTTGAAATTCAATTCACTTTCGTGTTCTGATTTTTCGAAGTACTATTTCTGGCTTAAAAAATTGTAATTATCTGAAATACAAAAAAAGATTATAAAAAATAATAGATTATTTAGAGTCATAACTAAAACATATTTAATACAAAAATGAACAATACTTTTTGGCAAAATTTAATTAATAAGAAAAATATATTAATTGTCTCACTTATTAACTCGGTCAAGAAATTTTTTAATTAAATAACATAATATTTAAATGGTAATGTTTCAAAACTTTACCGATACTTGTAAATTTGTTCATAGAAGAATTCGATCATTCACTATTAACTTTGATGATTTTGTTAAATATATAAAACATTAAAAAATGAGCTGCTGCAGTCTAACAATATATACATTCTATTTCAAAAAAATGTTTCCCCGTCTCTTTTGGTCCAATTTTATGATCTTATTAGATGCAATTAACCCATCGAAAGCATGTTATTATTTATAAAATATGAATTTTTGACATTGTATCAGGTACATAAGAGATTCTGGTACAAAAATGAAAAGGAAATTGAGGGGCCTTTTATAACTATTTTTGGGAACTAAATTACATTGCCTGGCATCTATAGTCCTGATCTTTCTCCAGGAAAGAATAGTAAGCATCAAATCAATCAATCAATATTTATAAGGCTGTATGAATTCATTGGAACGTTAAGCGGCTTCATATTTTTTTCTTCCCACATACTATATTCCACTTACTAATCCCAGGTTTCACAGTAAGTTATAGGACCATCTATCACACAGCCTTTGTTCTAGCGTAGCTACCCACGTCATATCAGAGCTCATTCTGCTCCTCAAAAACAATAAACTTGGCTACAAAGGTGCTCGTGCTAAAAAGTCATTAACAGCAAGATTGGCATCTCCGTGGGCAACAGCATCCTCTGGCTCCGGCATACACAGGGTAGATGCTGAAACCTGCAAATTAAAAATATCTCATCAATTCACCCACCCATAAATCATGTTAAGAAAACAATTTTAGAAGCTGATTGGTGACTACGAATTTCTAGATTTATACAGGTTAACCAGTTCATGGAATAAGTCTCAAAATGTCTCAAGATGAGTGATGATTCAACAAATCAAAATATGGGAACATAACATCTTGACTAGAATAGCAGCCACAGGACAGTGTGAATGTGGAGGATGGAATTGTACATCAAGTTGTGAATGTGAATGTCAATGGGAACATACTTTAGTATCAAGTTGCGTGTCTCCGTTATTATCGGTAATTATGCTAGCACCGTGTGCTTTCAACCATTCTGAACACTCTTCCAAAGCATCTGTCTCTCTTTCATCACTTGCTCCATTTGTGGCAGCACCAGTTGAAAACCCAAGAACCTGAGAAATGTACGAGACAGGTAGAGTTGGGCGATACGACCGGCACATGCAGTTCACAGCCTTATAACGCATCTTTTCAACATAAAGATCTGTGGAAATAAAAACAAAAAAAATCACTTCAGTTTATCCCCTTAACACGGTGAAAACAAGTAATTACGAAAACTCACCCATAAGGCAGGTGTTTAAGTTAGGAGCTGCTTTGTACAGTCTAAAGAATGCAATATAATTTCCTGAAGTTACAGCAGCACGAACCGCAAGGGCATGCTTTACAGCTTCATCCTTCTTTGCTTCGCGAGACAAACTGGTATTGACAACATTAGAAGTTCAGATTACACACACACATTTCAATTTCTTAATTGTCTATCACTTTTCATTTACTTCCTTTTGTCTTCATCTCCAGATTAAATTATTTTTTCAAAACAAATTATCAATAATAAAAAAACCATCTTATTTCACAATTTAAATTGTTCACTGTAAATTAAAAATAAAAATGCTATATTTAAATATATTAACTTATTACGTACCTTAATTATATACAAGTTTTATATTAAAATCTATCTATTGCTTAAATTTTACTTGCATAAAACAACTATTCATTACCCCCCCACAACTAAACTTTCAGATTTATCACTCATCCCAAACAACCACTCATTTGAGGTTTTGAGCAGGCAAATTAGGTTTGCCATCACATAACTACAAGTCAAACCAACAATTTCCAAATTCTAAATAACATTCAGAATTATCAAAGTGCTTTTAAGGGAATAGAACTCCCAAAGGACCCAAACTAGTAAATTTTAAGTGCAGATTATAATAATAATAATAATAATAATAGAACAAAATTCTGATAGGTGAAACACATAATATAATTATCAAAAGGGCAAACCTTGCCATTGATGATACGAGATCTCTGTTATTATTTGAATGCATAATAACGCAAAGTAAATTGTAAGCCGCAAATTCCATATCAGAGCCCTCAATGCCTTCAGCGTAAAGAGTTTTTAACTGAGATTGGCACTGCATTCACGCAAATAGCATCAATATCTAAAGCTCATATAAGAGTTGAATAACATCGTCAACTTCTATAATAAATCATTCTCATTTCAAAACGAGCAAGAATGGTAAAAAATTTCCTCTTCGATTTAAAATTATAATTAACTATTTCATAGCATTGATTGCCTTTATAGCTTGTTCGGCAGAGAGACCAGAGAAATAGGATAGATAGAAATTAAAAAGATGAGTGGAAATAGGAGAGAAATAAAGTAAAAATTAAAAAGGTACGAAGTTGAAGAAATATAAAGAGAAGAGGAGAGATAAAGAGATTGAAAAAGTATTGATAAATTGAATTCTCTCCTCCCTATTTCACTCCATCCTCTCCAACCAAAAAATCCATTAGTAAAATATGTTAATCATTGATCTCAGAACAGATGCATAAATAACCAGAAAAAGCATGTAAAAAGCTAATCAGACCCTAAAACTAAATAAAGCATTTTCCCTCAGATAATATACAGAACTAACCTGATTATATTCAGGCAGGTCCCCAAATTCCAGTGCCAATCGGGCATGTGTTTCATACACCTGAAGCATTGTTTCAAGGTTATTATTAAGGGCAGAAAGTTAGAAAATATATCAGTGTGTATACAGAATATGCAAATTATCACCACAAAAGCCTTTTTCTGAGTTAGATCAAATGATGTTATTATGTTATATCAGAAACGAACTCTGATAGGCAGAGAACACTTTGAAAAATAAAATAGAAGTGGGGAGACGACATGTTTTCACTATAATATCTTTAAAGCGGTTCCTGAACAATTGATCAGTAGCATAGCCCGAGAGATGCAGATGAAGTGGGAAACCATTAAATTGAAAAAAAAAAATCACGAATAAGCAATACTAGAATGCTATCCATCAGAAAGCATACCCTGACTGTTAATTGATTGCGTATTCGTTGAACAGTTAGGTCTTGGCGAATGGACTTTAACTGGTCGCATCTATAAAGGTAATTCTTCTGGGAATTCTGAACCATCAATAGAGCTTTCTCAAGAACCTCTTCAGGTCGTACCTGTAAGTTCATAGCATTTTGATAAGGTTCACAGTCAGAGAGTGAAGAAAACAGGAAGGCAGAGAAAAGAAGCAGCACACAATTCAAATTCTTGAGAGGAGACATTACAGTGGCAGGATCAGGGGCAGAAGTTAGACGCAGGTAACGCTTTTCAATTTCCTGGCAAGTACCCTTCACAGTTAGAGCATCCCAATCAATATCCTCTACAGCTTGGCTGGCACCATCCTCAAAGTTTTTGCTCAGAACCAAGGCACTAGCCCTTCTATTGTACAAGTTTCCAGCTCCAGCATGTTTTCTCCTAGAGTGGTTATTTTCTGTTCGATGGCCTTGTAAATCAAATCTCTTGGAACGATTTTCACGTCTCTTCCGTTCCTCTGGTGAATCACTAAAAGCCATTGCAGCAGAATAATATGCAGTCAAACTTTGTTCCTTGTCACTATCACTAGAAGCATCACCATTTTCAGAAACATTAGAAGCATCTGTAAGACGCTGCTTCTTAAATGGCCTTTGGAGAGGCTTACTAGACATTCTCTGCAGTAATGGAGAAAATTTAGTATTCCTCAACAAATCCTCCTTGCTTTCTTTGTTTTCCATGACCACCTGCATGCCATTTTATGAGGTAAATGAAACATTCATTCTTTAAAATTTATAGGCACACATGTGATTGTACTTTAAGAGCACTTCCGTTAGGAGGAAAAAAGAACAAAACTTTACAGATTAAAAAGTTCTTCCGAAAAGAATAAGGCTACAGACACAAAAAACAAATTCATGTGTTCGTAAACAAGGGTACCAAATTCCAGACCCAACAAGGAATAGCAGTTATACTATATGTCAATAATGCACAACTTATACAACAATATAAATCAGTAAAGCAGTTAGTTTGGTTAATATAATACAACACAGTGAACTTGAAAAGCTTTATACATAACAAAATAATTATGACAATAAATAAGTTAAACAAATGACACGTCAATAAAATTTTCATATGACACTAGCTCACTCACAGAAGCACACACAAAAATTGCAGGACAGTGAAATGTAGAATAAAAATGAGCACACTAGATATATGGAATGTGAACCTCAAAATTATCTGAAAAGCAAATTATCATTCAGACTAGGATCGTGCCATGGGGATCACAAAGCAACTATTATTCAGATCATAATAGAAAAGATCCCTGATCATACGGATGCATAGCCTCAAACATAACCCATAAGATAAAAATGGCACGAAATCAAGCAAAACCAATAATAAAAATTTAGAGGGAAAACAGGAAAAAAAAAAAAGGCTAAACTAGTTAAACTGCACTTCCACTCCATTTCCACTCCATTTGTGACAAGAAAGCAACAAGAATAACACCAGCTAGAGCCTTAAAAATTCCATAAATTACTTGAATAAGCATATAAATACCTTTCTGTCCTTTGCATTAGGTACCCAACTACTATACTTTACAGTATCATTAGTGATAAACACTGGATTGTCAACTGGCTTCTCCTCTGGCATTGGCTCCCACCTACTTTTAGATCGTCTGGGACTTTTTTTATACTTTGGCAATAAAGAATCCTGGGCTGATAACAGTGAACTACTGCACGAGACATTGACAAATAATATGTCATAATATTACATCTCTTATTAAAATAATATTCAATCATTAACATTACAATTTAATGCTTCAAACTTCAAAGGATAGGATACTTATGAAACACATGCAATGCACGGTATATAAGTAAGAAAATAATGAAAATGAAGATAAAACTAATAAATAAAATAAAGCATGCCTCACTTCTCATTAAATTATCCTAATTATTTAAAGAGGAAGCAGATAAATAATATCAGAACTTCCAACACATTAGATGCTTCTAGTTTTCATTCAATAGTTTTTATCCCTTAATGTAAGGCTTTAGAGATTAACAAAACCTTCAACAGATGTAAAATAAGAAAAGTAAAAACCTCGTATAAGCTCTAAGGATACGCATTTAGGTATGTGTTTTGGTATCAGATAGAGACTACATATATAGAATCTTATCTTTATGAATAAGTCTTTTATCGCACTTCTTAGAAAGTAAGTTTTAACCCCACAAAATCGGCTAGTTAGGTAAAATTTGCACTTATATACTATTAATTTTGTCATGTCTCTTTGGTAGATATAGGATCTCCAACACCCCCCTCATACCAAAGATTAGAAATCTTTCATGTGGAAATAGATATTTATGGGTGATACAAGAGCGGCTTAACATCGAGCAATGCAATAGGCCCAACAAGCATCGCTTAGATATGCTCATACCATCTTAAAAAGTGAGTTCTAAGCCTAACTTAACCCTAAACAATCGGCTTGTAAAAAAGGTTTACACCCACTTATATACTATAATTTGATAGTGTCTCTAGTCGGTATGAGATCTTCAACGATGCTAAACAATCTAAATATCACTCTTGAATTTGGGCTTGGTATGAACTTAAATCTAAAAGTTAGATCATGAGTTGAGAATTGTCTAACCATTAACAAACTCTAATTTGGTCATATTTATAGTTGATGTGGAATCTCAACACACACACCCTAATGCCCGGGATTGGTCAACTGGATAGTGGAGATTGTAGAACTGGTTTTATTTACAATACACTGGACAGGGCAGATTGTACTAGAAAAGTTCAAGGCTAGGTAGATTTTCAGACTCGAGGGTAGCCAAATATCAGATCTATAACAGATCTACCATCTTGAATTTAGTACAACCTTAACTCAATCCCAAAAGCTACCTCATAAGGTGATGGTTGTCCAAACTTTTATAGGCTCTACTCTCTCTGACCATATCCAATCATAATCGAGGGACATGATTAATAGCTTCTAAAATGTCACATTGACTGCAAAGAAATACCGATGAGCTTCTAACAACATTTAAAACATATAGGTTTCTTATTGTGTATAAAGAGACAGCTCCTCTCATACTAAATACCAAATCAAACAAAATCTTTAATAGTTTTTATAGTTATTTTAATACAGTACTGTAATTTTATTTTGTAGAACATAATCTAGTTACTTTTGTTTTAAATTTTTAACTTTCTTGTAATTTAACTACAGTCAATTTTTCATTATTTGGCCCTCCCAAACACAAGAAATAAGCTACTTCCATTCATGATTGTACATATTACAGGCGAAAAATTGGAAGAATATATAGAAATTGATCAAGCCATGAAAATTAGCAAAAATCAGAAACACCTTAAATTTACACTCAGGTACAAGAATGATATTTCAACCAACAAAAACAAGAGGTAAAATAAGAGAAATCATACTCTTTATTGACCACATCTGCATCTGGCATTGGGAAAAGTGGTTCCATATCCCAATTTCGTGTATTGAGAGTACCATCAGCTGTTGCCTTAGTGATCATCTGCAAAGGATGTTAAGGAATCTGATAAGATTATTGAAACAAACAGACAAACAAAAATCAAGAAAACAAATTATATGATTGATGTTAATAGAGAACAATAAAGGACACGTAGACACTCATAAAACTAAATATTTTTTATCCACAACAATGCAATCCATCACATGGACCTAACAGGACAGTAAAGCTCTGGGTTTATAAAGGGAGATCTCATGGCAAATAATATTTCTAAAGCTCTGGGCTTTAACCAGGCTGAATGACATCATGGGATCTAGGTTGCAAGCTTCACCTAATGAGATACAGCTTCATTGTTGTTGATCTTGCACACTTTGACAAAACACTAATAAATGAAGCAATGGGAACAATTCAAACGGGTTTATGGTGGGTAATCTGAATTTTTAAGTAATTTGCACATGAACAGAATTACAATACCAACCAAGGAAGTGATAACGGACTTTCATATAACCAATTTAACACCCCAGGTTCTGTTTCAAGTTTCACAACTCCATATTGCAAGCTACAACTTATTTCCACAAGCAATATTCAATCTTGGTTTTCATGTCACCATCCTTCACATTTAAGTAACACAAATGTACATAAAGAAGAAGAATGGGACAAGGGGAGAAGATAATAAGATTCAACAGCCTAGACATTTCTACTTCATCCTTCGTGCGCACACAACTTTTACGCTTTTTGAAGGGAAAATTTACAAGACACTGTAAACAGTATAAAGAATTGGCAGCAGGTATTTATTCAAGAATTTTAGTATGAAACATTGTCGGCAGAAAGATTTTTATACTATCAACCAAATAGAAACCACCATAGATGTGCCTGTTAAAGTCATTGTTACAAAAAGTCAATAATCTTATCATGATCAAATGACAACGTAAAAGGCATCAATACTGTCGATGCATTCTGATTAAATTCTCTATTATAAAGAGTTTCATAGGCAAGCACTATCAGTGTAAAACCTTTTACACTATTAAGTCAATGAAAAGTCAACCAAGTGTGACTTTCAAGAAAGTAATTATAAAAGTTAATATACCATACATGATGGTTAGTGATTGGATGACAAATGCACGTATTATTTATTACATTAAAAAATTAATTAAGAATGATGTTGTGGGTATGTCTGTACACCTATGATACATTTTTTTATTTTTAATTGCTGACACTCTGCAGATACATATTTTAGACGTATCTGAATGATACGTCCTCGGATATGTTGGCTTGTATTGGTGCATCACGGCTGTACACAAATGTCACTCTTTTTTTTTTTTCCGAATGTCTCTAGTGTCAATTTAAAAACATAAAGACAAGTTATACAAAATTACAGAATCATATACTTTCTGCTCTGAATAACTAAGGTGAAGACCACAGAGCTTCTTTTGTTTGATCCTAACGTTATATACACACATGAATCATCTAAAGGTTTCAAGAGCATCATAAGTGCTCTTCAAATGTATCATTTGCCATAATGCAAAAGCTGCAAAACTAGAAGGGAGGGAGAAACAAATCTAACAAATGCATAAAAAGCAGAATGCTTTGAACTGGTGACTACGTGAAAGTAATATTATCAACATATACTTTTCTTCTCCCAGTATAAAACTAAAAACTCACCTCCTTCATGACAGCCTGACATGCAGCCATTTGCTTATCATCTTTACAACGAGCCAAAGCTCTTTCCACATAGCCACGTAAAGACTTGGGAAACATACCAGGCTGTGAGCAAGAATAGTTCGGTAATTATTAAAAGATAATACATAAAGCAATCATCAATTGGTTGCAATATCAACGTCCTCTATAAAACAACTTGTATTTAATAAATTTCTTTAAAAGATAAAAACAGTTAATTTAAAATTTGGTGCCTGGCTCCAGATGCTATTTCAATAGTCATGAAACAAGGTTATTTATCACTTTAGAATAGACTATTGCTATTTTCCAAAACATTAGTTGTTAACTGCGCCGAATGGCATCATATAATCCATAGCCAACCTCACCCAATGGGATAAGGCGTTGCTGCTGTTATAAGAAAATAATACCAGTAGCTTTGCTTTGTTCACCAATTTATTAGTTCTTTTTATATTATTCGCTTTAACTTAATTTTTTCTTTTGCGGAAAATTCTTCCCAAACTTGCAAGTCCAAACACTTAGTTTCCATCAACTTATAGTACAATGATGTTTTCTAAATCTTTAGTTTTCTTTTAATTGAAACAAAGAAATAAAATAAATAAATTGTCAAGATGATAATAATTTATCATGCATTATGTAAGTTAAAACTCCATTGAATATTCTTGTCCAAGTATCACCTTAAGTATGGAATTAGCAGCATCATTAGATGATACTTTCTCAGCTGGCTTTGGTAACGAAACAGCAATATACGCAGGTTTTGGTGCTGAACCAATTGAAGAGCTGTCCTTTTCGGCTTTGGGCTGTCCAAATGTCAAATTTGAAGCAATTCGTGGATTTGTAGGAATTTGAAGTTTGCTTACCCGTTTTGCATCTGGAGATGGAACACTTTGCATAGGTGACAGGTTTACCTGTTGAGAGGGGAGAGGCAGCGGAGGAGGAGGAGGAGGAGGAAGGTACAAATTGGTTCCTTGAGAAGATACAGTCTTCTGTTGATCCTGAAATGTATCATAAGAAGATTTTAAATCTAAAGGACTTTGATAGTTTGGTTGAATAGGATTAGTTTGTTGTATCTGAGAACTTTGGGGCCCATGTTTCCAGTAACTATCGTGATCACCACTATTTACCGCAGCAGGCTGACCATCAAAAGAAATGAAAATGAAATTAATAAGTTAACGAACTACACTTCGAAAAAGAAAAAAAAAAAAACTAATCATCCGAATACAACAATCTCATAAAGCCAAACAAATATTAGATATCCATTATACAAAATATTTTATTAGAATTGGAATTCAACAAAAACCATAACAAAGCAACTTGCATTAATGAATAACAATTTATCTGCTCTGTCCGGTCAATATTAATATTCTACATAGTAATCATTTTTCCACACGTTTGGACTGAAAGTAATCTTCAAACCTGAAAAGAGGGTATGACGGAAGAGGTGGACTCTTGTCTCCAAAATGGTGGATACGATTGCGGAGGCTGGCTATTTGGAGTTGCATAACCACTAGTCACTGCAGGAATAGGGCAACCCAAAGCAGATGAACTTGTGACAGATAAGTTCTCTGTCCCTGGTGCACAGCTGACTTCTGTTTGGTTGTAGTAGTCTGCCCACTGTTTGTACTGTTGCTGATACTGCATCGAAGCAGTGGCAGCACCAGAACTATAAGAAACGCTGGAATCTGGGGTGTAACCAGTATATGGATGAGAAGAGTAACTGCCATTGTTCCACGCAGGCGCTTGATTTCCATATCCACTGCTGTTTTGGTAACCTCCAGTAGTCTGATAATCAGCAGGATTGTAATAAGTGCTTGAATAACTTGCGGATCCAGCATAAGACCCAGTATTCTGAAAGGAGGAAATAGGCTGATAAGGAGCACCTGTGTTTTGATATGCTCCTACAGGCTGTGAATAGGTATGATTAGGTTGCTGCTGATAGTTGTTATGGTAGCCCGAGAATCCCATGCTGCCATAACCATACGGATTAGAAGAACTTGGGTATGATGCGTATGCATTGTAATCTTGGGTTACATTAGCTGTTCCCAAATTTGATGAATTACCAGCAACTGATGATACATTGTGTCCATCTTGAATGCTTTTTGCAGGCGGCTGTGGATGTTGGTCATACTGGTAGGTTGTATTAGAATAAATTCCATTTCCTGTAGAGCTATGAACAGTCCATGGCGCAGCTTCAGACCCAGTTGTATTAGGAGCATAGGAAGTTGGATGATGTTGGCTAGCATCAACGTGCCGGTTCTACAAAAAGATTGTGAGTTATGCTTTACGTGATCAAAGTATACTAAACTTAACCATACATACATAGAGTAATACAAGGATGAGATATCATTGAGCTCAAAACATCCAAAACAGAAAAATTACGCAAATGGTATATAACAGTGCAGAAAGAGGATTATCCGTTTAGCAAACATTTTTTCCCCTAGAAGACTAACTAACAACTCATTTATAGAACAGGCTCAAGAAACTTCTCAAACATATGCTTATGATTTACGAACAGTTCAAAATATCAAAACAATGATTGCAGCAGGCTCTCAGTATTCAGTAACACACGGATCACAGTTTTAAAGGATGCAAGGTTTAGATAAAAAAAAAAAATGCTTAAACGATATCAGCACGTCACGTTTTCAAACTAATTAAACAAACAGCACTGTTGGATTCACAAACTTGACCACGAATTGAAGCATCTAAACTAATTAGTTTTCAAGAGACACGGAGCCACGCTTCATAGATTACCTCGAACAGATGCGGCTCGGCAGGAGCTAAGGTCTCGGTATTACTTCCTTCGTTGGCCATCTCGCGGAAACCCTGATTGAGCGAAAAAAAAAAAAAAAAAACAAGAAAAAAAAAAAAAAAACAAAAAAAAAAAGAAAAAAAAACAAAAAAAAA
>Ga0209489_106887_pt1 | contig 17638 bp, 9 predicted proteins | sample SiratrowhiteBW_FD_187527 | JGI IMG/M metagenome (GOLD analysis project Ga0209489, IMG submission 187527) | Root nodule microbial communities of legume samples collected from California, USA - Siratro white BW (SPAdes) (version 2) | ecosystem: Host-associated > Plants > Roots > Nodule | place: USA...
TAATATGATAAAAAAAGTATCAACTTACATATTGCTATTACTTTAAATTATAATTTTATTTAAGATAAATGCTTTTGAAATCGAAAGAAAACATACTAAATTGTTGGGTTGTTTGAGTGGACATAGTGAAGATAATTGGTACCTAATTTCTGAATTGTAGATTTTATAAGTCTTAGAGCAATGAGTTAATCCATATAGTTATTTGACATTATTGTCAATCAAAAATTTTAAGACAACGAGTTTGTGGTTGTGGTCTTTCCTCTTATATATTGTTCACCTCACTCATCTCTACTCAATGTAAGACTCCTTATGTTAAACTTGAATGCCTCATAATCTCTCTCTCAAGTGTAAATTTTTACACATTGCAAACTTTCCTTCCACCTTGAAAGTGCTCTACCCATAAGTCTTCTACTCATATAACACTTCCCATGAATGACGTTAATTGTTGGATTCCTCAACATATAAGAGCAAGAACACACAAATAATTATCATAATTGCTCCTCTAGAACCTTGTCTACGTTAAAAAGTCATCCAATCACTTGTTCCACTTTCTTGGACTCTATTTCAAGCCATACAAAGATTTCTTCAAGAGACACACATTCCCCTTCTCTTCAACAAACCCCTCAAGTTATTGCATATAGACGATCTCTCCCAATATTTCATACAAAAAAGTTTTCTTCACATCTAACTATTCCAATACCATATTATATTGGTCAATAATAGAGATCAAAATCCTTATTGAATAATGTTTTACACCGGTGAGAAAATCTTTGCATAGACTACCCGTCCATTTGTGTAAAACCTTTCTCCACTAGTCTAGCTTTGGATCTTTGTCCCTTACTCACTCATTCTTCTTGAACACCCACTTTCATCTTTGTGCCAAACACCCTCAGATTCTCATAGTCTTCAAGCCTTTCTTTCCATACTTTCATATGAGTCTTGCAATTTATAGTAGACATTGGACTCATGTTTATCATGTAGACGACAATGTTTACACAAATTTTTCCCAAAAAGGACTTAAGCAATCTAACTCCTATGAACATACATCTAACCCTCTCCAAAATGGTTTTATTCATCCTCTCAACCAGTATTTTTTGCTTGGTGTACCTACAATTGTCTTATGCCTCTTAATACCTTTTATCTTGCAAAACTCATTAAACTCCCCTAAATTTGTTGTCTATCTTGAGCGCTTTCAGTTTGGTCCCCTGCTAATTACTCACCGTGGTATGTCACTCCTTAAACCTATGAAGAGTATTAGTCTTACTTTTCAAGATATAGATTCACGCCCTCCTTCAGTAATTGTCTATGATGGTGAGGAAATAAGACCCTCCACCACGAGTCTGAGCTCAACCCATAGGTTTGCATGATCATAGTCAAAGGGTCAACTAGACACATGCTTACCAATTTCAAACTTCAATCCATGAGACTTTCTGAGTATGTAGTGATCACAAAACTACAACCTTTCCATCTTATCACCTCCTAACAGGTTATGCTTCTCCATCTCTACCAAACCTTTCTCACCAATGTCTCAACCATAAATGTCACAACTTTTCCTTATCCAACATCATCTGACTAGCCACAGAGCCATGCGTGATCACTGTTGAATCGTCTAAGATAGAAAATCATTATTTTTCTCCCTTTTAGCAATTATAGATGATCCTCTTAGAATCTTTACCGGTCGTTGTTTAACCTTGGTTGTTAAACTAATTTGATCAAACATATTAATTGGCAAAAGATTTCTTGTAAGCTCTAAAGCACACCTCACTTCTTATAACAACATATCTTGGTTATCAAACATCTTTAATTTGATAAACCAAGCGCCTTGCCCTTTACAAACTTTATTGTTTCTAAGAAGGAATATTGCACCTTCTTTCAGTTTCAATAACTTCTTTACACACATGTGATAAGTGCCTCTTGAGTCCATGGTCGAACTCCTTCGTGTATTAGATGCAAACCCCACCAGCACCCTTGTACACCCATATTTATCAGTACCTACAACAACATTAGTAAATTCCTTATTGAACTGAGATTTCTTACCTTTCCCATTTTTCCTTTTCTACTAACAAATTCAACTTAAATTAACCTTTCTTTTGGTAGTTGTAGCACTCAACTTTTGTTAGTCCATCTGATGAATATTGATTTGTCTTCTTCCCCTTAAACTCCTTTTCTTTCTTTTTCTTTGACTTTGACACATTTAGACTCAACCCATTATCCTCCCTGTTAGGCTCATGAAACTTCTTAAGCTTCATAATCCTTATTGAGGTTTGCGCCTCTTAAAGAGTAATGGTCTCCTCATTTCCAGCAAAGCGTGTTTAGAATGTTCACAATCTTAGGCAAGGTGTTAAGAAGAAGCAAAAGCCTTATCCTCATCCTCAATCTTCACCTCAATGTTCTCAAAATTGTTCAGAATCTTGTTGAAATCCACTAACTACTCCATCATCGTTCTTGACGAGGTAATATTGAACAAATACACAAATGTTGCTTCAAACATAGTTTGTGTGCCAAAAAGACTTAGTCATATACAATGACTCAAGTTTTACTTACATCGATGTGACAAATATCTCCTTGTGAACTTTCTTCAGTGTCTTATCACTAAGAAACAAAATTACCGTGTTCCTACTCCTTTTGAGACATAAACGTTGGCATGTTTGTGTCACCCTTCAAAGCCTTAACACAACCTTATTGTATCAAGATGACTTCCATCTTAATTTTTCACAATCCAAAGTTGTTTTCTCTGAAAAATTTCTCGATGTCAAACTTGGTAGTGGTGTCTTCAATTTCTTAACTTTCTTTTTCTTGTCCCCATACAAAACACCAATTGTTGAACACCTCGAATATATACACTGGAAAGAGTTGGTAGCTAACCTAGGACTTGTGGATCCAATGAGTCTTAAGTTATAACCAACCCATATATAAGCGACATGACACCACCTTCAACCTAAAACCTTAAGACTTAAAGATAATAAGGTGTTTCTCCTTATGTATTGCTCACCTTACTCCATTCAGTATGGGACTCCTAACTTTATACTTGAATTCTTTACACAAATAATAATTCTTGTTATAGTGAGATATAAAAATAACATAAATTATAAATTTATATTTTAAATATCAAAATTAAAAGATTATACACATGGATATTTTCTCCTAATGAAAAGTAACAATTTAAAGAAAAGTAAAAAAAATAAAAAAATTTAAAAAGCAAAAAAAATAAAAAATTTAAAAAGCAGTGTAATAATGTTATGCACTCATTGATTTTGAATAAAACTTTCTATTTATTAATATAATATCTAAACCTATACATACATATAGCTTTCAAAGTACAAGTAAATATAAATTTATTACAAGACAAATCATTAAATTAATTACATAAAAGTGAGAAGAGGTAACCATATAACTTGGTTAACCTCAATTAGTGAAGAAGGATAAATTCAAACAACTCATTATAAGAAAAATTATTTTTTTCTTTCAAAAATCATTTTTCTTCCATCTTTCATATATTTTGTTTAGTTTTTTAAAAATTACTTATTTTTACATAAAACTTATTTTCTATAATTTTTTAATAAAATTTTTACAAGATTTTCATTAAAAAAATGTGTTTAAACACTTTTGATGAAATAATATATTTGTAATAGTAACATAAGATACTGATAGAGTAACATAAAAGATTGAGTTAACGCCCTATAATTATTATTCAATAATTGGTGGGATCAAGTTTCTCTTCCTGAGTATGATTTTAGAACTTATGGAAACTGAAAATTCAATTATACCAAATGAGGAAGAGAGATTTGGTTGAAGCAAGAATTTGAAGGGCTAAATGCATGGGTCCCGGTGGTGTAAGGTGTGAACTTGTCAAATCTGTGCCTGGGCATTGACAACTGCCTCAGATTTTGGTTATCTAGCTTTTGCAATAATTATGCCACAAAAAATTCAATAAACCCCACGGCAGGGATTATGTATTAGAAAACGACACAAGTCAAAAGATACAGCTTTACAGAAAGGCAATTTTGAATGCAAACCAACCCAGCTTTTTCATCCCCTCTGAATTACAAAACAAATCAACTACTGTATGATATTATAATAATAATAATAATAATAATAATTAATAATAATAATAATATTAAGACACCCCAACACTGTTTTCTCCACTTATTTAAAGAAATCAAATCAAAAGTTTTCATACAAATCAATTATTTTTTATAGTAGGACTCTTAATAAAAAAATGAATCATTTCTCTATATTAATAAAAATGCAAGTAGAATATATTAACATATATTTTGTTGCTTGAGAGTCTAATTTTTGTTTCGTATAGATGACATTTGGAAAATACATCAAGCTAATAAAATTAAAACAATTAGTATTATAAATTATTAGAGATTAACATAAATAAATTGAATATGAATCTTCAAAAAAACATGAGGACTACTTGAATGTTGGAGATAATTTTAGAAAATAAATATGAATTTAAGAAAAAAGTAATGCTACTACCTAATTTTCTTGTTGTATATTTGGTTTTCCTTAACTCTATTTTTTTTTTGTCTCTATGGTTATTATTTTATTTTCAAACACTCCAAGATAATTGACGTAGTTAATCATTAATTTCTTTTTACTTATGATCTTGTTTTCTTGACCTGTGTGTTACTAATTATTTATAGTGTATTATAGAATATATATTGCATAATATTGAATATTACGTATTATAGAAATTATATATGTTATAGAATATTGGAAATTACAAATTTTAAACATTTTGCTCTTTTATGATAATGATTGAATTGAATGCACCACATTTTCATCATTAAAATTACTTTTGTTGAGTGTATTATGAATATATAATTTAAATTATCTATAATTAGTTTCAATTCTACGTTATATATTATGCCAATTCTGTGTTAGTAAGACTATGGGAAGGTGAATGCCAATATTTATAATTGTGGTGTGCAATACTATTATAATTGATATTATTTATATAATTTTTTTAATACATTGATATTAGGTTTAAGGTGTTCGATTCCTGATTTAATTGAGATAAACATCATAAACTAGAACTAATATTAAAAAAATAACAAAAAACAACAATAAATATGATGTGAATCACGTTCGTATGTGTAATTTTGACAATAATTATAATAAAAATTATCGATATATGTCTATATATATGTAACTAATTTAGAAAAAGAATATACCACATAGAGCAGTAGACTATAGAATTATCATTATAAATAAAATTACAATATCCATCTTATGTGTCATATATTTGAAATTGTCATCGAATACCTCAAATTCCAACAATGGCTCTCAAACCACCGTTAATACAGGGTTTAACCGTTATTAAAATATTTTTTCAGTGGTTAGATTTTTTTTATTTAGAAAATAAAGTAAGAAAAAACAAAAAGGAATAAATATTTATACGCTATTTTAGCTATTTGATAGAAAAAAATTGTCATCTTAGTCTTTTTATAATGAAAAACTAATTTCCACATCTTTTTCTCCAATTTGAATGGATTGAAGTTTGCATATAGCATATTTTTCTCTCTCCTCTTGTTGTCACACGAAATAAAGGAGGAAAGGAAATAAAAAAAAAAAAAGTTTTCAGTCTTTTTCTTTTGGTTTCCCTTTTAGACTTAATCAAATAGTGTATAAAATTATATGATTTTAATCTTTCATATTATAGACTAAACATTTGTTTTGGTTATAACGACAAAAAACATATTAACTTTTTTTTTTATAAAAAGACAAACTATTTCCAAATATTTTAAACACAAAAATTATCTTTCACCAAATGATATGATCCAGAAAGGTATATGATGGCATGTGTGTTCCTACTTCACACAATTCCTTGACTTGCAAATAAGGACTACTCCACTAAGGATGATATAGCTGCAACATATATCAGTCAAATGGATGACTAGTTGCAATTTAAAGAGGTTATAGGGAATCAATTATAATTTTGAAAAGAAAAAAAGTGGGAAAGAGAGAGTGGGGAGGGGTTATGGTAAAGTTTATGATTGGAATATAAGCTGATTCAGCACTAGGAAATGATACTGTTATAATTATCAAATCATGGGCTCACTCATGACCTTTGGTTGGTACCAGCTTTCTTGATAAATGTGTTTGAGAAGACAAAAGCAATGTTCAAAGACAGAAAAAAATAAAATAATTTTGCTCAGGCAAAACAAAAGGTACCAAGTTCTCTCACTGTTGTGTCATAGATCTGACACCACTGCTCACTGTGTGCCTCAGATTCCGTTCTTATCTGCATCTTTCCTTCCTCCTCAGTTTTCAAACCCAATAGAATCCAGTGAAGAGCCATGCAAACCTCACTCACACACTACCACCCACCTCCTGTTCCTTGTTTCTTCTTCTGGACTCTTCTTAATTTCAACTCTAGTACTGTCTCAAATACTGATTTCTAGTATCAGTTTCTAGGCTAAAGAACACTTCTTTTTGCTTCACAAAGAAATGAGTTATTTTCCTTGAAATCTTTCAAATCACTAAGCCAAATTGCACAATAATTGTTCACTTCTTCAAAGTACCAAGATGTAAATTGCATTAAATCCCACCTTCTTTTATTAAGATAAGTTAATAAGTAAGGAGAAAGATGAAGAGTACATCGATCCAGGAGAAAAATAACCCACAATCAACCAAATGTTAAGGGAAAGAAAAGGGCAGGATCTAAAGAAAAAGTGAAAGATAAAATATAGATATATCCCACACAACTCAACCACATAAATTTGAACGCTTTGTACTTGATTTTGCAATACAAATATGGTAGAAACCCAAAACCAATTACCACACAGAAGCAGATGGATTTAAATGCTTATGCCATCACCAACACCATTTTGTCACCATCTATTTAAGAAAGAAATAGGTAGGTACATACATACATAAGGAAAATACAGTATCTCTTTCTATACATTTCCAGCCAAAAAGGGAGATATTTAATTTTGCTAAAGATGATGACAACAACAACAATACCAACAAAGCTCTCACTGTTAATGGTGATGAACTAAAACAAGAACTATGAAGATGACCATTACAATAGTGATATGCCCTTACATCTCCTTGTCATCTTCAATATTTAGCTAGCTCTAGCTATATATAGTTCATATATATGGTGGTATGTGCCTCTGAGTTCTGACTTACCGGTTAATTTGAGATAGGGTTTGGACCACTTGGAACTTCATGAGCCTCGGCTCCAAATTCTCTTCTAGCAGCATCCTTAGAAGATGGAGTACGAGATTTGTGGCTATTCTGGGAGTGCATGGCCGTGGTAGACATGGTTGATTCTGATGCTTTGGTGGTTTCTGAAGAGGCCATGGTAGAAGGGTGTGGTTGGTGAGATAGATTGACAAGGAGGAGGAGAATGAAGAAAAGTGTGAGAAAGTGAAGAAAAGAGGGTGGTTTTGAGCAAGGTTCTGAGATTGGTGATGATGATTTAGGTTCTGCCATGCAATATGAAAGAGAAAACCACCCCCCAATAGCCCACAAGGGTTCAATATCCATCAACCAGCTCCAAGGCTAAGAAGAGGGAGAAAGAACAACAGTGGCAGAATAGTAGAGAGAGAGATCAATCAAATTGGGTTAGATGAGGAGAGAGAAAGAGAGAGAAAGGGAAGAGAAGATGAGAAGCTTCAGCAAAAGTGATTTTGGTTGGAGGTAATGAAATTCGATGCACATTTGTCCAAGAACCAAGACCAACTTATTATGGAAGTTTTTACATGAAAGGTGTTGTTCATAGATGACTAAATTTACCAAAATGGCCATGCCTGATATTATGGAAGTAAAAGTTATTCTTTTGTGATTATTGTTTTAAACAGAAGAGTAACCTTAGTTTATCAAAAAATGATGATTCAGAATAAGATTCAAGCAATATTTCTGAATTATTCTCATTAAAATTCGACTTCATTAAGTATCCTTTCTTTATACAATGATTATATAATTAATTTTCGGTTGGTGAATTTCAACCCATTTAAACTAATTAACCTTTTTTTTTCTGTTTGATCCTAAAAATTGAACTCATTTCATATATACTCTCTCACCATTACTGCCATACCTTTGTGGAAATAAAATAATATTCTTAATAAAATTTCATCTTCGATATCTTTTTGTTTACAATATAGAATCTCCAGCTATCAAATTTGAAAGCAATATCAATGTTACTATATAGTTTATTTATCGAAAGCAAACATATTTGGACCGTGTAATTTGGAATTTTAAGGAAATTATAAAAGCATAATCTTGAGGTCCCTAGCAAAATATTAATAACAGTTTTTTTCCGGGACCATTGTGGAGTTGAAAATGAAATATTATATAAAGAATCTAGAAAGGTAAAGCCATTGGCACGAGAAGGAAAGAAGGCGCAGAGTGTGGTAAAAGGAGGTGTGGTGGCTTTTTCTTCTTTGGCTGCTTCTGCAAGAAATCTTTCTTTGACTTGGAGAACCCTAAGAAAAGAAAAAATATCGATTATGTTCCTTCAATGCTTCACCTTTTTCCATGCAAACACAAGGTTTCAAAACCCTCCTTTTTTTTTTCTTTTTCTTTTCTTTTCTTTTTAATGTTCCATGAGAGTCAAGATACGTATTGTTATTGGTATATGTAGTACTCATTTTTACATATACAATACTCTAACAATTTTCTTAGGTTAAAAAATGGAGTTGTGATATATTATTAGATATCCTAACTCAACCAACAATATGAGTAAAGTTAAGTAACATATAATCTTACAAATTAGTTTTATAGAATTAAATTTATATAAAACATTTTTCAGTGATTTTTATTGAATGTATTGAATCATTTGGTAAATATTTAGTTGTATAATATTCATATTTAAAATTTATTTTCTTGATACAAAATTAATGTAATTAAATTAAAATATATAATTGAATCACAAATTTTAATTTAGAAATGAATGTTGAGGTTTGAATTAATTAATTTGAATCTGAATGTCAAAATATACGTATAACTATACTACTGCGGAAAGAAATAGTAAACAATTCTAAGGATTCAACTCCATCTGCTATTTAGTTTTTAAAAAAAATCTTTAGTTTTTATAAAATATTATTATAAGAAAGGAATCTTCTGAACGCATTAGACACACTAGAGATGGTTTGAAAACAATGAACTTGATTAGAAACAAAGTAGTATTCCCAGGAAAGGAATGGTAATTTGCTTTATGTTTAAGATTCGATAGAAATATATTCTTCCAAACTCAAATCCATATCACTCCCTTGTTCTTTTTGTTTCTTTTCATGTGAAAAAAGAAAGGTGGAGAATCAATATTCCACGATATTGGTTTATTGCAAAACTGTTCAGCAAAAGGTTTCTATTATCACGTGATCATTATCTCACAATACCGTCACAGATTACCAAAATCACTGTTATTTGGTAAATGATTACATGCATTGTATTTTTGGAAAGCCAAAGAAACAACTTCACTTGTACATATGTACCAAAAAAGTTGGATAAAAACAGTGATGCGAGAAGTATTAAACTTATTTGATTCTAACTTTAATAAACCAAGATATGAATACCCAGATGAAAGAAAAGAATAAGGGGTTTTTCATTGATTAAAAGACTAAGGTTATTGGTATGTAAACAAGTAATGATGTTAAGAAAACACTTATAAAACCGAAGCAAAAGCGAGGAACAAACGCTGAAAAGGGGTGTGGGCACATGGAAGAAGTATACACAATTTTGCTTTTGGAAATTAGAATTGGGAAAGACACACGGAAAGTAAAGCATATAGATATACTCTTTACGAAATATATGCAAATTTTCTCATTTAACAGTGAAAGAAGCCAAAGAAGCAGTGACATATATGTCTCCCATGAAGAGTGTGCATGGGTCCCCACAACCTACCATCCTTGTTACAGAGATATGGAGAGTCATAGTATAGTACGTTAAGGTCTTGTTTGGTATTTCACTATTTATCCATCATTTTCACTCACCAATTCTTCATCTTAATTACTTTTATTGATTAATCACTTTGTTTCTATAGTTTTTGGCCTTTGTCCCACCACCTTTGTTTAACTTGAGAAGGGGAAGATAAGAGTAGAATGAAAAAGAAAGGCAAATGCATATCTTTGCAAAAATCCAGGCTATATTCTCTCCATTTTTGTAAAAACGTTTTGATAATTTACTTTCTTATGGCACATGAATTGGGTACCCTTTGATTTTTTGAGTTTGTTCAGTGTATTTTTGGTATAGATTACATAATTTTGATTATATATATTTGAATGAGTGGGAAGGAATCTTAAGGGAGGGTTGCGGTAGCCTTTGTGAGAATCATGAGGGAATGTACTGAATTTGTTTGGTCTTGCTGTCCTTAACGTGCATGTCTGGCAGCTGGAAGTTTCAACCTTGGGATTACAACGCACCTATGTATAAGTTTTTTTAATAAGTATTTGAAAAAGAAAAAGAGAAAAAAGTTAAAATAAACTCTTTATAATATAAAATTAATTTATGTACAAGTTAAAAATAATTTTATAAAATTTATATATATATAAAAGAATGTGTATAAATTAGTTTACATATAAACTAATTTTAAAATATAAATAAACTTGTTTTAGTTTTTTCTTTCTTTCTTATAAGTGCTAATAAAAAATATGCATAAACAATGAGAAAAAATTAAATTAAATAGGTTAATTTGGAAGTGATACAGAGTTGAAATGTACTAGATCGAGAAAGGTCGAGATGATATCGAGATATTAGGCTAAATACATGTCGAGAACCTAAAATAACAAATAAAAAATAATCACCGAATTTTATATTTATTAGAACAAAGAAACACAATACCCTCAAAGGAAAAATCTCGTTTAACTACCTTAACTACCATACTCTTATTTTTTTTATTTCCTCGTGTAATAAACATGTACTTCTTGAATATATATATATATATATATATATATATATATATATATATATATATATATATATATATATATAGTCATATCAGTTTCCATTTTGTAGTATCCTTACTGAATAGATTTATAGTCTAACCACTTTGATAAAAGACAAGTAAATAGAATAAAGCCAACATCAGATTATATTGCACAACCCAAACCAAAATAAAGCCAATACTATATTATATTGTACAATACAATAAACACAATGAAACCAATACCAAATTATATAACATGGTATTAGTTTTAATGAATTATACCACTCCAACCTATTGGTGTTGAAAATATAATAGAATATTAGTGTTGATAACTTTCTAAATTTATTAAGATTGAATTCAAAGTCTGTTAATATATACCTGATGAAAATAAGGAACACGGGTGGAAGCAGATGATTGTGGACCAATTGCACTATTTTCTTTCCCTAAAACACGTGACATCATATGTTCTATATCCTCATCATTCAAATTAGGATTTTGTTGCTTAATAATCAATTTCATCATTACTTCTAAACCTTAAATATTCTTTGTCATACCAATAATTTAAACAACAACAACTTTTCGAACAACAACATTTTTTTTAGTTCTTTTTTAGTAATGATGGTGTCATAGTCCTTCCATAACAATGAACTTGGCCAAACCATTCTTTTTCAAACATGATTCAAATGATTTTTTTTCACAATCTCACTTAATGAGTTTTACATAAAACCTTTAAGTATAGATTCAATATATATATATATATATATATATATTAAAAAATAGAGCACTTATATATATTTTATACATTGAAATTAACTTGCATTAGCGTCTAGTGTTTCTTTATCCATTGGTTTTCCTTTCCGACCAAGACGAAATTTTATAACATTTCAACTCTACTTAGTTCTCCAACATTTTCCCAACATTCTATATAAATTGAAAATTAATAGTGAATATTTGTATATATATTAATACCATATGGTTACAATATATTTTGCACAATATGTATAAGATGAGAGAGAAGGAATTAATACAATATCAATTCCATTCTAACTCTAGCAAAGTTTATTGGTTTTGTTTGATGGATATACTTTTACTTTCTCCTATTCATTGCATTTTATCACTAATGCTCTATATTTTAGACAAGAAAAATATACTATCAACTTAATCAACAAAATATGTGCAAAGTGGTGTTGTCAACACCCAATTTCTTCTGAGTAAAATAATAAAAAAAATAAAAAATAAAAAATAATAATAAGTTTTTGCTATTCACACCCCCACTTTATAATGTGCATCACCGTTTTATTTTTGGGCCTTGCTCCAAATTTTTAATTTCACCCCTTAATTATTTTTTACCATCTCTCCTTAATGGATGTTGTTTTTTTTTAGCATAATTTGTTAATTTCATTTAACCTAAATTAACCAAATCCATCTAAACTAATTACACTGTTAGTTGCACATTTAAGTTATTTGAGAAAAACAAGAGTTTCATGTTTTAGTTATTTGACAAAAAGCAAAATTTGCATTGTTCAATTAACAAAAAATGATTGCACTCATTGAAAGCAACGGAAAGGCTCTCATTCGTTTAATCTAAGTTCAATACACTGAATTGTCAAATTTTGCATTTAAAAAGGAGAAAAGGATATAGCTTATTGGTGACTGAGAATTACATTCAGAGAGAACAATTCACACAGAAAGTAATACGATTTAACAAACAACAAAAATATACAAAACGATTCCATAAGGAAACGTTATAGAAAGTATTGCAAAAGTAAAATAAGACTAAGAAAGTAGTTTCAAAGGCTTCAAGAGATATACAAGCATGTATTGGTTTTTGTGGTCTATTCTTGTTTGGTTTCGATTGTTGTGCCTCTACTCTATGTTCATTTTAACAATTTATATTTTGCTTTTTGTTCCTAAATTAGAAACACATATGAAAAAATAGTAAATAATTATTCTCAATGTGTAATTAATCATAGAGAATAGAGTTTGAAGTATACCAATTTTCAAAATTCAATAGTGTTACCCATTTACCATGATACCATGATCATTCGAAAGTAATTCCTGCCATGGGCATGATGCCGAATACCCCTTTGCTACCCTTTTCATCCATGTATTACTTTGCATGATAATCCTGTATCGAAAAGCGAAACCATAGAACACAAAAATAAAATATAAAGAAAAAAACAAAATGAAAAACAAAAGAGATATATAGAGAGAAAGGGGAGGGGGAGGCAATGCTCTTGTTGCAAGAGTGCGCAACCCTACCAATCCGCCGCAAGCACCACTTAATCCTTACCATGGCCATAGCTTCATGATATATCTCCCTCACTTGATTTCTAGATTTACATACAACCACTTTTTTACTTGTGTCACTATCACCGACGATGACATCATCATCATCAAGAGTGACAGTCTCATTTTTACCCAAGTTTTAACCAGAATCAAATGCCTTTAGCCTAGAACCAAATGCCTTTAACCAATACCGAATACCTTTAATTCGATTATGCCTTTAACCAATACAGGATGCTTTTAATCCAAAATGGAATGCCTATAACTTATAACTGAATGTCTTTAACCAATACCAAATGCTTTTAAACCAATATCAAATGCCCTAAAACCTTTACCGAATGTCTTTGTAAAACTCGCAATACCTTGATAGTGTATAGAAAAGATTGTCGATGTCCTTAGCTTCTGAATTTTCTTAATCTTTAATTTAAATTATATAGTTCTCACATTATTTGTTTAGCATATCATATCTTATTATAAAGGTATACAATATGAAATTTTAATTTCAATCATGACCCTGTTCCACTCAAAATGTTGAGGATGCATCATTTGCAGCATCATGCACACGTCAACAAAACAATAATTATGATATGATATAAATTTGTACTTGACGATTTGCCAAAAGGCACAGTAATTAGCATTGTAATAGTATGGTATACACATAAGTCAAGCACTAACCGCTGTTAGATGATATAAAATCGTACCTAATTAAAATTTCTTGTCTGCTTGAAAGAAATATACTATGTCTTCAATATGTTTTTATAATTTTAGTTTATATTAAATTATTGTGCATATCAATAATAAATAAATAAATAATTTAAAGTGAATGTAAAGTTTGTACCGTCAGTATATTTTTGTCACTCGTGAAATCAACTCTTAACTACTGTTAAAATTATTTTAGTGTCTGCTTTGGTAGCATAGCTGTGACTTTTGAACCACATTAGTGATAAGGTTTTTTTTTTTTAGCAGGAGAAATAAAGTGAGCTGGAGGAAATTAATAGAAAATCAAAATATAAATAGGTTTATTAGAGAAAAAATTATAGAAATTTATATTAAAGTGATTAGTTGTTTCTATATTTGTAATATATTTCCCATCACTTATTTATCTATTTCCTATTTTGTTCTTCTTTTTCTTAAAGTTATAACGTCTTTATCTTATATTATTATTTATTTTTTTTACCTTTTTATATATTCTGCTTCTTACTAACCTAAACATTTTTTTTTCAAACGGACTAAAAATAATATAAAGAAAGATAAATAGATAAGGCTGAGCATATATTGAATTCTTAAAATTCGAATTTAAATTCAAATAATTGAATTATAAATTTATATTAAAAAATAATTTGAAATTTCGTAGATCACAAATTCAAATAATCAAATTTTAAACCCAAGTCTATATTTGCAAAAAGAAAATAGTTTAATATTTATAAACTAGTTTGATATTGTTTTTTTTAAATCAGTATTAAATTCAAAATCGTTTAAAATTATTCTATATTTTCTAAAAAATATTTCTATGATGAAAATTTGTTGGAATCATTTTTATATTTGATATATGCTTTCTATATGGTTATGTATAATGTTCAGTATGGAACCTCAATTTGAGTGGATCTCGTTTTCTAATAAAGAAAAAACTAAACGCAAATGATGTATCTTTTAAAAAGTCAATCCAAAATTTAGTTCAAAATTCAATCAAAATTTAATCTAACCTAAATAATTAGATTGAAATTAAATTCGATTTTTTCTTAAAAATCAATTTAAAATTTTATAAAACCAAAATTCAAATAATTGTATTGGATTTTAAATAAATATTTATATTTTCTAAACAAAATAGTTTAAATGATTATAAACCAGTTTGATACCAATTTTGAAATCAGTTTTAATTAAAAAATAAAATTGATATAAATTTCTAAGTTATTGTCTAAAATGGAAATATGTTAGAATATTTCATATTTTATAAAATATATAATTAATTAATAATCTTAAAAAATAGTTTCTTTTTATATTTGGTATATGTTCCCTGAACTTCAAGATACAATATTTGGCACGTTGTTTAAATGTGAGGGCTCATCACTTTCCAATAACAACAAAGTATATATTACTTAAAAACTTTGTTTTGAAATATGAGGAATAAAATGTATCAAACACTATATCTCAATAAAAAAAATATGCACATAAATATATGAATAGCATATATCTCTACTCATCAAGAAAATTTAGTTAAGTTTGCTCACTAACTTCTTTATTATATTTTTTCTTATTCTCGCACTAAATCAAACCAATACAATATGTGATATTATGCAATTATATACATGTATACTTTTATTGGTATATATATTTTTATCTTCATGTAGGTAATAATTATAAAATTAACTTAGGTTAAATACATATGAAATATATGTTCTGTCAAATAATATACTATATATTTTTAATCAATATTTATTTAAACAAATTATATTTATTTATCCGTATACGTGACTTTCATATAAAAATATTTCATACTAAATATCATTATTTTTAATTTATTTTATCAAGTCATGTCAGTTATTATTACTTTAAATAAAGTTTGAAATTTTCTAAATATATTTTTAATCATTTATTTTAATTAATTTTTTATTTACAATCCAGTTTGAAAAATAAAATAAAATCCATATCAATTTATGAATATCAAACTAGTTTTTAATATAACTTTAAATTTCAATCCAATTATTTGAATTTGAATTTATAAAAATCCAAAATATAAAGAATAAAAATTTCCATTCAGTTCCGATCTAAATCATTGAATTTATTTATTAACAATATATCAAATGCAATTTTATGGAAATTTTTTTATTCACTCCTAAAAAGAAGAGAAGTGACTAAGAGAGAGTGAACCCACCTCCATTGATTAAGAACATGATGACCTAATTATTGGTCAAAATATTACAAACCAAACCTTTACTTGAATAGTGTTTTCAATATAAACCCTAAGCAAACTTAGACACATAATAAACAAAATTCCTCCACTCACTTTGCCCTTACTGCCTTCAAATCATCTCATACACTCAAAGAGTTTTTATTTATTTTTTCTTCTTCTTCTTGAAATGCAAGAGCTCCATATGCTTCCATGCAAGTTTGTGCTTAAAGTCAAAGGAGTGGACCTTATGACTCTTTATATTAGTTGTAGAGATAGGTCACCCACCTTAAAGTGAGGACACTCATTTCATAAATTAATATGTTTGTTCCCTCTCATGCCATGTATGTATGTTTATTTGTTGTACAAAAGAAAAAGTCATTTATTGCTTATGACCAATCTTTTCAACCAAGTCTTTTGTAGAAATTTGTTTAAGATCTTTCGGCGATAATTAAGATTAATAATGAACCAAATAATGGAGGCTAGGCATTTCACTATCAAGAATCTATATGAAATATTAACTCAGTTAACACACAACAAACAAATCATTGATTAAGATTACCAGAGCGAGCATGAAAGCTACCCTTATTATTTAATTATGTTAATTTGTACAAACGTGTTATATGCTTGGAAACGTTCAAGAGGTTAGTATTAAGGATGTCTCTTAATTGAGCACTAACCTATTTGAGACATAAAAGTTATGGAAATAAAAGGTTTCACTTATTTTACCAAAGTTTTTCTTCATATTCCCTATATGCAACATGTAAGTAGATGAATTTAAATTAAAATTTCAACTAGAGGGAGACATTAAAAAGTAGTCTAATGTATTCTGAAGTAATATAAAAAAGCTTTTTTTAATTTCACTCAGTTTAATATTTAACACTTAATAAAAAAAATTTAGAATAATAAGTACTATTTTTCTTAAATGTATTCTTACACTTTATTAGGAGAGATATGGCTGGTCGACCTTGACATTTACTAGTAATAACAAAGTAGATCTCTTAACATGTAACAATTTGGCAGATTAAGTTACTATTTCTCAGTCTCTTATACTTTATTTTGATTCATTTCATTGGACTCATCAATCTGATAGCCTAGAGACAAGACGATGTGAATTGATTCACCAACCTACTTATTTTTTAAAATTAAAATAAAAAAATAGTTTAAAAGCTAACATGCTTGTATTATATTATTTGAACACTACAAATACGTAATAATATTATAATTTAAAAATCTTTAATACTTATAAAATAAGTCTTAATTATTAACCATAGTGAAGTAATTACTATATAAAAATGCTAATTATTTTAACTTATCTAATAATTATAAATATTAATTAATCAACTAAAGATTCAATAAATATTTACTTTCTTTATATATATATATATATATATATATATATATATAAAATTTAAAAATTATGAAAATATCAAAATTATAAAAAAATTTAATAATTGGTGGGTTGACGAGAACCCTCTAGTGACACAAACTAAGATTTCTTGCCCTCTATCCCACCTTTGTATTTTTACAAGTTAATACTACGTCAGGACATAAGGAAAAAAAAAAAAAAAACAAATCAATTTTAT
>Ga0209489_106890_pt1 | contig 17634 bp, 11 predicted proteins | sample SiratrowhiteBW_FD_187527 | JGI IMG/M metagenome (GOLD analysis project Ga0209489, IMG submission 187527) | Root nodule microbial communities of legume samples collected from California, USA - Siratro white BW (SPAdes) (version 2) | ecosystem: Host-associated > Plants > Roots > Nodule | place...
TATATATATATATATATATTGGTTTAATCCTAGTACGCTGTCATAAAGAAAAGGACATTTGGCTCTCAAAATATGCGGTCCGACATACCAGGGTCCTTATCAATTATCGGCTAATTAAGTCCTTATGAACAATATAGCGTCATAGAACGAGGCATTTGGTTTTCATATATTATGCAATCTGGCATGAGGTCCAATAAACTATTATTTGATTAAGTTATTTCTACAGACAACAACCTTTATCCTATTTTAGCGTCATTGTTTTATCAAAATGATAATTATTTGGATGGCGACGGGGGAATAGGACTGATCAACAATACCTGAAGACAAAAAAGAGATTGTATGTGTAGAGCTTGGCGTGTATGATAAACAGTGAAACAGTGACATTAGAAAAGGGAGAGATTCAAAGGCCCTTGAGAATATTGTTGAGACTAGAACTAACTATTTATATAGACTAACAAATGTGCTAAAACAGAATTACAGATATCTAACTAACTGATATAACAGAATCATAGGTATCTAACTAACTAATGTGAATGTGAAGAATTGATTGAGACATATGTGATAGATTGCACGTAGGTTTGTGCAGAAGAGTTTTGTTGTCATCTAGCATAATTTGGAGGCAAATATAATGGTGCAAGAAGTAGCATTATGGGTTTGGAATCAGATTTAGAAGAAAATTGGATCCCGATGTTAAATGCTATTTTAAAAGCGGAAATTCTTGACAGTCATTGATTGCTGATAAAAGTTATCTTGCTGGTTATGCTAGTTTCGTGCCTTTGTGTGCCCAGGTTCAGAATTCTGATATATTCTATTAAAGCTGATGAATTGTTTTTTTTACAAGTAGACATAATGACAAGCGTTTTTAGATATCTACTAGGGGATACTGAACATGAATTATCAAAACAAGTAGCGCACCTTTAGGCGTAAAGTATCCAGTGACTGCAAAGAACACTTCGGTGTATAAAAAGGTCATAAAGAAAGGTTGATAGTAGACTGGAGGGATTTAGAGAAATTCTCTGATGGTTGAAATTTGATTTCTGATATCTAAGAGATTGAAAGTATATGATTAAAACTGAAAATAAAAGATTGATTACTTTGGTGAATGTGAATGTAAGGTGATATCTGAATAGACTGATAGAATGAAGATTCAATGTCCTGTAACCCAGTAAGATAATGTAAGATTGACATGGGGCACTGATGATCTTTTGACTTCTCTTATAGATCCTTCGGAATTTTGTTTAGCCTTTTGCAAACTGCATGGCCATTTTAAATTTTTTGTCTTCCTACTGTAATTTTTTGGTTGTCGTGGTCGTTTTCCTAGTGCTATGTATGTGCAACAGCGCACATGGCCACGTGCTAGGAGTAATAGACGCATAGTGTTCATTTGAATCTGACTTCTTACTTTTTCTCCTTTCAGGCCCTCACTTCAACAGCTGTGAAGAAAGGAGGACTCTCGACTGGGGATGTGGCAGCACTGTACAAGTATAAGAACACTATTATTGATGTTAAACTTGACACGGCATCAATTGTGGGTTACTTTGTCTGTCTTTTTAAGGTTACTATTGAGCATGCTCGGGTAAATCATCTTGTTAACTTGCTCCTTTTTTTCCCAGATCTCCACCACCCTCACATTCACTGACGTTCTTCCATCCACCAAGACCATTGCTTCGTTTAAGCTGCCGGATTATAATTCTGGCAAGGTATAGAAACTTGCATCTTCTTGCTGGGAAATTTGACAAACTGCTGGGCATCGTTTCTGAAAATTTGTCTGATGTGTTTGACAGTTAGAGGTTCAATACTTCCATGACCATGCTACCTTAACAACCGCTGTTGCCCTGAATCAATCCCCTGTCTTTGATGTTTCTGCCACCGTTGGTACCCCAAGCATTGCTTTCGGTGGTGAGGCAGGCTATGACACTACATCTGGTCGTTTTACAAAATACACTGCTGGGATTAGTGTCACGAAAGCCGATTCAACTGCTTCAATAATCCTGTAAGCTGCTTTTACCTAGAAAAATTGTTTTCCAAACATCTAGCAATCTTAATCATGTTGAAAGCGTAACATGTTGATATTGAACGTGTACTTCCTAATCAGTGGCGACAAGGGTGACAGCATTAAAGCATCATACCTCCATCATCTGGACCTATTGAAGAAGAGTGCTGCTGTTGCAGAGATCACTAGAAAGTTCTCCACAAATGAGAACATTTTTACATTGGGAGGGTCTTTTGCTGTTGACCCTCTGACACAGGTCAAAGCAAGGCTCAACAATCAAGGACAGCTTGCCGCCCTCTTGCAGCATGAGATCATACCAAAATCAGTGTTGACTATTTCGGGTGAGATTGACACCAAGGCCCTGGATAAAAAACCCAAGTTTGGATTGGGAGTTGCCCTCAAACCTTGAGTTTTTTGTTCATTTTTAGAAAAGCGATCGGAGTTACAAACTTCATTCAATTTTTTATTGCCCTTGAAAGGAGGGAAAATAATTAGCTCCACTGATGAGCATTTCTAGGCTCTTAATGAATGGATAAAAATCTTATAATTCGAATCCTCGACTGGTTTTTGTTTCCCATTTTTTGATTGAATTTTCTGCTTTTCCTCCAACATTGTGGTAGGCATTTCCAGATCTAGAGGTCATGTTGTCTAGGAGGATTTTATTGAGTGTGCTTTTCTTGCAATTATACTTTCAATTTGTCACTTGGATAACTTCCATACTGTTGTGCTCCACAAATATTAATGGACAGGGTGAGTTGAAAGACTTTAGGAGAATTTAGTTTTTTACCTGAAAATTACAAATGACTTCATGTCTTTAAATTCTTTAAGTATTGAAGGATGACAAAAATAAGATGACATTATTTTATGGTTCTAATTTTTTTCTCTCGTCTTCCAAAATTTTTTTCTCTTAATGCAACGGTTGGATTAACTAAAAAGTTATTAAATGTATCATTTTGTCAGAGCAGATAATTATCTGTAGCAAAATTTGTCTAATTTGGACCTGAACGTGTATGCAATGTAATAGAAAATTTATTTATGTTTTGAATGTCATTACAAAGAAATCTCATTTCAAACATTTGTCAAAGGATGAAGCTTGAATGGTATGAATTTGTCAAGTGGCTTAAACTGTAAAAACAACACAATTTGAGTTTTTGTCGAGTCATAAATTTATTTCGGTAAATTACACTAATTTCTTTAATATCTTTTTAGTTTGAGAATATTCTTTATTGTTTTAATATTTATATTAATATTTTTAATAAAAATGCATTGTTATGTTTTTCAGACGAAAGAGTTACTGTCATCTATTAAAACTGTCATCGAAAATTATTTTTAAAAAACTTTGAAAAAAAGCCTAGTATGAAGTTTTTTTATCTCATTACTCAAACAGTATGATGCTCAACAATTTAATCCCTTTAACTTTATTCTTTTTCTTTGTACACCTAAACATCATTAGTTTAATTTGTCTTAAGGGATCAGTAAATTTGATCTCATTTATAAATAAAAACTTAAACTATAATTTTGCTCCAATCAGTCCTTAAATTTTATTTAGACATGTATAATTTTAATTTTATCAAAAAGTCTTAAAACATAAAACTAGCTGTAGAAATCCTCCATCAAATTTTTGGTTCTTTTTAAAATAAATTGTCAACAAAGCAAATTTTATATAATTCATGGCAATATAAAGAATATAAATTAATAGTGTAAAAGCTAACTCTAGATCATTAACCATTCTAATTTCAATTAATTATGCAAACTTATTTAAAGTTGATTTTCTTAAACAGAAATATAAACCATAGATAAATATTAGGAATTTACGAATGCACATGTACAGTAAGGACACGAACCACACAATCTTATATGAACTTTTAATTTGAACAGGGAGTGCAAGACTTAGGAATAGGGTTCACTGGGGTTAATTTCTTTTGCAAATGACACCGACCATAGGCAAGCAATTTAGTATATACCCGTGAAATAATCTGAAGCGTCATTTTACCACAATAGTTTACTATGATTTGTTCTCATTTCTCATTTTAAAGAGTGCTCTCACTTGATTCATCCCCTGCTAAAGAAACAGTTAGGTTGGAAATCCCTTTGTCTATTCGATTGTCTGCCTAAACTGGCCATCCGATCAACTTCTGACTACAAATTACATTCAACCTCAAAATATTCCAAAAAACTACAAAAAATGCAACCAAAGGAAATGGAAGCAAAATCGGCATCGGGTCATTTAAAAGCATCTTTTAATTACAGACACAATTGTGATGCTAGCTTCACCTATAGGGTCATCACAACTTAAATTGACGCAAAAAATACAGACCTACCACATAGGCATATGGCAGGGCATCCCAATTTCCTCTTTTGTTAAGTTTGATCAAGCTTTCGTTATTTCCTATATTTTTTCAGGTAAAGTAAAATTTTCTTATAGAAAAAGAATATACTCCATTCCTGGCAGAGAAAACATACTCAAAAAACACTTTCAGACTGACTATAATCTCCTGAAGAGAATAGACTAGAACCTGTGACCTATAAAACGAAACACAATTCCTGACTTTCTATGTTATACACAAAATCCTGAAAGATTCTAAAAAGTAAACAATATTTTCATACAATCGACACTGAAGATCAACGAGAATAGTAAGTAGCCAAAACATAATGAAGTCCAAGCAAATACCATAGTCAAAACATGCACTGTGATGTCAGGTACCGAGGCAAATACAATCACAAACCTTTATTAACAGCACTGTGGTGTGGAATCTCCACAAATCTTACGAGTATAATACTAGAATTACTCAAGACTAGAATTACTCAAGACTAGAATTACTCAAGACTGCAACTATATGTATCACATTCCACCACAAAGAGTGAAAGTTTGCCTAAGATCCCTCCGACAAACCTTGTAAAACACTTTTTGCACTATGAAACAACTGTACTACGAATAGGATCAAAACAACTACTATGGGCTCAAAATTGTTGAAAATCACAAACTGAAAGACTCAAACACCTTACTAATGAAACCAGTTATAATTTAAAAGTTTTCAATATTTTTTTCTTAATTGGAAAGCGAGTGCTAGAAAGTGCATTTTAATGCAGTCACACCCCATCTCAAGTATCCAACCCTATTTTAACGCAGCACTCTGCCCCTAAAACCTATGGATCGAGCGACAATGTGAAGATCACAAAATTAACTCAGCTAAAGTAATAAACGCAATAAATATTAGCAGTAATAATGTCAAACATTTGATTAAAATAAACAAAACAGAAAGGTCTGAGAACACCTGAACCCTTAAGATCCAAACTGCAAGACCCTCAAACTACCAAAATCCCAGATAAAAAACACGACACTAATAATCGAAACCAAGTTCCAATAACGATAATAAGAGAAACAGCACTTAAAAATGTATATCGAAAAAAATAGAAAAACTAATCAACAGTCTGCATGATATCCTCAGGAGCAAACTTTGTACCCTTTTCCTTGTCGGCGGCGGCGCGGCCCTTAGCCTTGCGATCGAGCAAGGATTTACGGTCCTTGTCCATTCGCAACTTCGTGACCACGACCTTTGAAGGGTGAATGCCGACGTTGACGGTGGAGCCGTTCACCTTCTCACGCGTGATTCGCTCGATGTGGATGACCCACTTGCGGCGATAGACCTGCACCACCTTGCCCTCACGGCCCTTATAGGTTCCCCTCACCACTTGCACCTCGTCGTCCTTCCTAACCGGAATGGAACGCACGTTGTATTTTGACCGGAGATCGGTGGAGAGCGGCGCGCTCATAAGCACGCGGCGGACGCTCGACGGCGCCGTGAAATGTGCCTTGCGGCTCTTGCGCCGGCTAGATGAAACCCTAGGATTGAACTTCATTCTCTTCTCTCTTCTTTCTGTGACGGCGAATGAAAGTGAGAGTGTATAAGAAAACAAGTTGAGATTTAGGGTTTACCCTTTCGTTCTTTAATCATTAAAATTTAGTTTCATTTTTTTTTTGATCAGGCCCACTTTTTAAGGTCCAAGCTAGCCCATTTTTGTTGACAAACACTCCTTTTTTCTGAGGAAGAAAAAAAAATTCTTTGACAAAATATACAAACGACAGGGACTGCTGTTTAAAAAGTATTTATTTTCACAAATATTGTTACCGAAAAATCTACATTGAAAATGAAAATACAATTATTCAATTATATTTTTAATATTTTGAAATATTTATAAACCTTTAAAATGGAAATTAATAATTAAAACAGAAGTTATAAGTAAATGAACAGATATTTAGCACAAATCATGTGATAATAACATACAAATAAGATGATAAGTTTATTTATTTTTATGATAATATTTAAAAAATTATATTGAATATGTAATCAAATGATGTTATAAAGGTTTAATTACTCGTTTAGCTTTATAGTTCTACGACATTCATCTTCTCATCTTTATATTTATAAATGTTTATTTTAACATAAATTTAGATGATTTATTTTGTTGCATCGTGTATGTTGTAATTTTTTTTTATTTTCTTCTTATACTATGAGCTACGATGACTATATTATATACATGTATTTCAAAAATTATACATTCTTATTTTAGACTTCGTTACGTAGATATTTGTATTTATATAAATTTTAGGTATATATAAGAAACATTTTGAAATATCATATAACATTTTGTTAAGTTTTATAGACTATATTCTAAAGTGTTACAAAATTTATCTATTGTATTATTTTTTTATAAAAATATATGATAATATATATATATATATAGTGATTGATATATTCAATTTACATATCACATATATCTTTTAAAGTTACTTTCTATAAATATATTTTCATATGTATTCAATTCAAACAAAATTTCATTGTAAATATTAATAAAAATATCATTTTAAATTATTATTTTTCTCAATAAAGAAAATAAATAAATATCAGTTTCTTACATAAGTATGTCAATTAACAAATGTATTAACGGTATTATACATAACAATATTTGTAGATCAAGTGAGACCGTGTAATTTATACAAAATATTACATTATTTAATAACTTTATACATAAGATTATTTCAATCGTTGAACTATAATTGTATATTATTTTGAGAGTATATACTAAATTTATGAAAAATAAATAATAATAAAATTATGATCAAATTATTTATATTTAAATATATACTTAAAAAACAAACAATAAGTTGATTTTTGATTGATATTAATGTAGTATGAACTCAAACAATTTTGTATATATAATCTATAACGATGAATTTTAAGAATAATTTTTGTAATTAAAAATTATAAAGTGATAGATACTTCAAACTAGTATCAGCTTATCTCTCCTCTATGGATTGTGAGTTTTTTTAACATTTACTAAATATCATCTCAATATATTTTATCTATAGGTCATATTTTTATCTTGTGGGAAGAAAACAGGTTCACTCATAGTATTACTCAGAAAATAATCCTATAATGTTACCATATAAACATTTAATACTTATATTTAAATTTAATGATATGTTTTATTTATAATGAATTTAACATCTGAGACACAGTTATCGAAGCAATTAATTTTATTTAATAATGTTCTATTTTATTTACAATGAATTTAAAATTTTATACCGTTATAAACGTACCATTTTCTTGAATAAAGTTTATATTAAAATATAACGTTCACGTTACATAAAATGTTAACTCTGAAAAGTAAACAAGCTTGAAATGACAAAATGCATAAATAATCTTTAAAGATAAGCACCTGTTACCTACCGTGTGGCAAGATAATTCATTTTTTATATTTTTTCATTATTTTTTTCTATATCTTTTCCCCTTTTTTCATTCTATATTTTCAAAAATTATTTTTCAATTCCTTTATTATAAGTAGACACCTTTCTAAATTTTTATCTTCTTTTTTATTGTCACGCTCTGCGTTAGGTTTCTTGTCACCCTTCCAGTTTATTTTTCCTTTTCTTCTACTCTCCTTCACCATTGTTTTTTTAATTTTATCTCCTTAGTTTGTTGAGAATCACTATTCATAAATGCGAACATAAAATTTAAATAAATGTACACATTGTAAAAATTGTAAACTCATATAATTTCTTTTGTCAAAAATACAAACTTTTTCATATAATTTTTTGAGAAAAATTTACAAATTTTTTGATGACATGTAACTATCTATGTCATTGTATATCCAAAAAAAAAAAATTATTAAATTGTGGTGATAACTTCTATGAACTCTTATTTTTACAGTAATTTCTTACTTTTCAGTCTTTTCATTACTCAATCTTGAATTCTGATAAATATTTATTGAGAGTAAACAATTTTCTGAAATCATAATTTAGTATAAAAATGAAAAAAAAACAATAAATTAAACTGTGTAGTTTGTTGTTATATAGATCCACAAACCTAAAATGCTTGATTGTTAAGGTTAATAAAGGTTAAAGGTCCTTTTGAATTTAAAATGAAATAAGTAGACTAAATTTCAGTGTTTATTAAAACTTATATCAATATACTTCATTTTTTTGTCCAGATTAAAGTAAAACCCACCATCAATCTCAATTAACTTTTAAAAATTATAATAAGTTATTTTTTTTTTCAATTTCAATTGAATTTGTCCCATCTTAATTTCCTAACTTAAATTCAAACCCAAACTAAGTTTTTCACTACACAGCTTAAAGAATCATAATTCGCTAAAGATGTTCGTATCCAACATGATAGTAAATAACTATATAACAATTTCGAAGTAGTTGTGTTGTCAACAAAAATTGCATATGTTACCAAAAATTCCACAAGGTTGGGGAAAGATGAAAAAGATATTAATGTGAAAGATACGGATAGAAATGAAAAAACAAACAAGGACAAATATTCTCACAAATAATTTTGATTTTATTGTTGTTGGTGGCTCTCACTTTTCATTACACACAACAGTGAATATAAAAGAGTCAACATTTTGACATTATAACACTACGTGTATAATTAAAAACATATTTAAAACTAAAATTTTAACAAAACTGGACTGGATATTTTAAATTTTATGCATAAAACAATTAGAAACATACTTAATCTATTTTATCTATTTATGCAGTTTGGAAATGATATATACAGAGTAAGAATGATACTAAACATACTATTCGAAAAATAACTCAACGTTTTCATGAATACAATATTTTGATTGAAATAAAAAGTAATTAATTTTAAAATAAGAAAGTAATTCAAAATAAGATGGAAATGGAACAAAGAACCATATATTAAACAAAAATTAATTAATTAATTAATTAATTGATTAAGGTTTAAATTTATAGTAAATAAATTTGAATATTATTAATTGAGACTTTGAATATTTATCATTGTTTTAAATTTTTTTTATATAAAACTAATAAAGTAATTTAATTAATTTTTAAATTCATCGTAAATTTGAGTATCTTTAAATAATTTTTTATTAAATATTTTTTGCTATATTAAATATCAATAACTTTTGTATTTTTTAATTAAATTTTTGTAATTAATTTGAGTTATATACCCCTCTGGCTTTATAGTTACCAAAACTTAAATAATAATAAAAAATAAAGTTCCAGAATATTTTTATAAAAAATTATAGTTTCATTTTATAAGTTAAATATCAAATCAATAATATAAATATAATACTTAATAATCTTTAGTAAAAATAATTAAGATTACACAATTTCATTGATTTTTTTATTATTGAGATTGATGGCATTCTATTCGATGCTACTAAATAAAATAATCACATTACATCAATAGACATCAAGGATTCAATTAAAAATTATTAAAATTTTAGAGACTTAGTAAAATCATTTTTTAAAATGTTAAATACTCAATAAAATTAATTTTTTTAATGAAAACTCAAATGAAAATAATCAAATATAGAGGATATTTAAATTCTAATTAGACCGATTATTACTTTTTGTTATAAAAACTGCTAAATAATAGCAATACAAAGCTACGTCATCCTAACAGTCTAATTAATAACAAAATTTAATAAAAGTTAAATAAAAATATTTAAATATATTAATAACTTAATTAATACGAAAATAAGACACCCTCTATGCCTCTAAGGAGAATATGGTGAAAACACATGAAAATAAAATTAAAACAAAAAAAGGCAATTAAAGTATAAATTTATTAACGATGACACGTGGCATTAATAACGTCCCAGACCATGTTTATGGCTCCCCATAAAGTCCAGGGAAATGACAGTACACCATTAAGACCCTCTTCAAAACCCTCTGTGCTTTCATTCTACCAAAAAACAGACACAGAGATGAGTGCTTGGAAGCAGTTTGGGGCCATTGAGACCATCTACGAGGAAGAAAACCCCTTCTCTTCTTCTTCCTCTTTCTCTCCCTCTCCTTCTCCATCCTTCTCCTCTTCTCCTCCTTCTCTCCACTCCATAGTCAATGCTTGGTATATTTCATTTCCCACCTCTGTTACCCTTTTCTCATTCTTCAGTTTCTTCTCCTTAATTTAATTATCTCTGCTTTCAGGTCTCTCCACTCCGCCTCCGAACCCAACGTCTTGATAATTGTTCAAGGAACCTGCTTTCGTTTGCACCAGGTTTGTTCATTTACCAGTAACGTCTTTTCCACCATTTTTCCATTTTTTTTTCGTCAAAATTGTTTGCTTATACAATGCAACACCCCGTAAATTAAGCTTTAGATGATTAGAATGGACTTTAACAATTTTCAGATTTGGGTTTTGTGTGAATTTCGATTAATAGAATTTGACATGATTAAGAATTGTATAGCCTACCAAACACCCTTGGTTCTTCCTCTTATGAATCAAATACAAATCAAATACAAGCACATGCACTTATACGTATATGTGAACCAATGGATTAAATTTTTCCTCATTGGGATTCGTTTTGGAAGAACCAAAATCTTGAATTTTATCTTGTCAGAAACTCTGAACAACCACACTAAAATACAAAAGATCGTCAATACAACATTTTTATTTATTTTCTTGCAGTTACAGTTATTCATCACCTCCGTTTAGAATTGAAAGAATTAAAAAATGTTATATGTTGGCTAACGGAAGATGTTCTGGCCATAATTTACTGTCACTAATACACGTTAACCGTTTTGCTAACGTATTCGTTTTCAGTAAGGCTTTGGTACATCTGGAAAGCTCTGCTTTTAGGCCCAACAAAAGGGACATCCTTTGTCGCATAAAAAAAGTGCACCACTTTTTTTATTTGTTATGCTGAATCCATGAAATATTTAAATGATGTTGCATACTATATTCTCGTATATACCTTAAAAATTGGTTGTCCTTTTTTGTTTTTTTACTTTAGGATCGTATGATATCACAAAGCTCATATCTCAGACAGCGCCTAATGGGAGTTTCTGACGTAACAATATCCCCGCCGTTAAACATAACGGTCCAGACTTTCGCCACGGTGGCTAATTTCTGTTACACCCACAAAGTCCACTTAACGCCAAGCAACGTTGCTCCGATAAGAGTGGCGGCGGAGTTGCTGGGTATGACGGAAGGAGAGAATCTATGCGAGGTGACAGAATCGTACTTTGACAGAGTTGTTGCCGTTGACGCATCGATGGTTATGCGTTCGTGCGTGACTATGCTTCCCGAAGCTGAAACGACAGCGTCGCTTGTCAGCAGGTGCATTGAAGCCCTGATTTGGAACGGCGACGTTTCATTTGTGGACGACGTCGTTGAGATGCGCCCTCAAGACTTTCAAATGGTTGCGTCTTACTTGAACAAACGGTTGCCTGACCACGACGCTCTATACAAGATTATTGATCTTTATCTTAAGGTACGCCACGTGTCATCATCTCATATCATAGATAGAGTCCTTTCAATCTTTCAGAGAATTATAACTTTTTTTTTAGTTGAGTACACATTTGACTCTGTACATGTTTTAATATATAATTTATTGCTAAAATTAATTTTCGATGAATCACGATTAATGATAAACTAATTGTATTAAAATAAAAAACAAACCAATACTAAATTTTTTTGGTGAGTTTTTTGCATTGATTTCTATTAATATGGTTTTAGCAATGGCTCATTTAATGGAATTTAATAAAAGGATTCACATCACTAAATTAAAATATCAATTTAAAATTTTCATCACTCAAAATAATCATAAAATTCTATTATTTGTAAATTAGTTCAACTAAATAAATACTCTTTCTAAACCTTAAATGCGGTTTTTGGTATTAACAAATTGATATGACTGATTATATTATTTAAAAAAATACTTTAGTCATCATTGAATTTAAAATATATAATAGGGGTCTAGTTATCATATATCAAAACAATGGTCCTAACTGTATCATGATAATCTAGTCAGCAACGACAGTGATTTTTAGCATTTATTTTCCTAAATACTTAATCAACATTAAGTATTATACATGTTAAATTAAATATTTTTTAATCGTTAGTATAATTTGATTTTTAGTCTTTATAACCTTAATTTTGTTAATATTTCATTTCTAAAAAATTCAAATAATTAACTGTAGTTCCTATGTAATGGATAAAAATAGCTTTTTCTAACTATAAAATATTTTTCATTTTATTTCATCCAAAATCTGAAAACACTAATTTTGCTTCATAAGTTTTATTTGAAGATAGATAAATAATATTATTTCAGGGAAATTTTGTAAAAAATATCAAATAATGTTATTTTATTATCTTTATATAATAGTAGATAAACTTTTGTATTTGTAAAAAAAAAAAATATGAAGGGTAAAATAGTGATGGTAAAATAAGTGTAAGAATTTATCGATTGTTAAAATATCATGATGATTGAGAAATTAAATTTTAACAAATATACAAATCATTAGAGTAGTGATTATAAAATAGGTATAAACATTGGTTGTCAAAATATTATAATCCTTTAACTTTTTCTAGTTATCTAAAAATATGACATCACATTAGAGAAAAAAAAAAGTGTTTCAACAATGTATAACAGTTAAAATCTTCATATTTCTTTATCACAAATCATATTACTTGTCATATTACTTAAATGATATTACTTTGTACTGTTTATGCTTTTTTTCCTCTCTTATTTATTTCACCAAGTGTTATTATATATGGTTAGAGTTTTTTGGGTTTCAGCAAGTGTTATTATATCTTGTTAGAGGTTTTTTTGTGTTAAAATAATATTTTTGGTGAAAAGAGTTATTGGTGATATTTGGTTGATAAATATTTATTGATATTGATGAAGGAAAACAAGTACGAAAAACTAACAGAGGAACAACAGGCAGAGATATGCAACAACTTAGATTGTTCTAAGCTCTCACCTCACATTCTTGTTGAGTGTGTTCAAAATCCACGAATGCCCCTCAAATTCATAATGGGAGCAATACTCGTAGAGCATCTCAAAACTCGTCACTCCTTCATTGCAGCGGCCACCACTGCTACACATCAAGCAGAACGAACATCACTGAGGAAAATTCTCCAACATGACACTGCTCATTGCCACACAACACATATTGAAGAGGCCATTGACTCCACCTACTATCGTATTCAAAACCTTGAGAAAGAGTTAATGGACATGAAGAACCATCTTCAACATTATCAATCCATGCATGGGAATATGAATAATAATGCTTTGAACCAAGAACGTTCAATGAGTTTTCATTTTGAACCACCACAGAGCAGTAGATTACAAAGGGGAGGAAGAGGGTCCATTTCATCCTCAAGCTTACTTCTTGATAATAGAATAACAAAGAAGCACGATGAGATAGAGATGTTCGTTGCAAACAAAACCTCAACAAATATAACCAGGTTTTTTCCCCACAACTTCATAATTAGTCTCAAAAATGCATTTGGATGTCGAACTCAACGTCAATCTAGACGGAGCTAGATAGTTAGTTACAGAGATTGCTCCATCCTCACAACATAATTGGATAAATGAGTTTACTCATGAGTGTAGGAATTGTCGATAATTATGACAGAGAGTACCAATATTATTTGTGACTAGTGAATATTTAACATAATTGTTTTTTTTTTCTTCAATCACATACATGTTTTGGTTCTTTCTTTTTCTTTTGGAAAATTGTCCTTCTCATGGTGATCCAGTTAACAATCAATCAATTTTGTCAAAGTTTTCACTATATACAGTTATATGCAAATCAATTCCAGAATATATACCCACACAATCTACTCAAGAGTGGAAAAAAGCACTTAGTATAATTAACAATTTTCTTTTATTATTGAAGTTTAATTTTAATTTACCTTTTTTTTAATCAAGTTTTGACAATAATGACAAATTTAGGTAAGTATGTAATATAATTATATTTTTTACCGGGCAAATAATTGCAATTCATCATCCGACATCAACTATGGTTGTGAATGATTTCATTAATATAAAAGAAAGATTTTATATCACTTTTATTAAGTTGATTGTGAACAAAAATAGAAATAGTGAATATGCATTGACATTTTTGTAATTTAGAGTGTATTTTTTTTTATCGATTGACCTAAATTGATATAGATAGTCGTATTAGAGTACCTAATTTGTTTTCTTTCTTGTATTTGGCTACGAAGTACAGTTAATCTTTATTTTCTTCTTCGATGACTTTTGTACTTTTATCTATGCTCCTAACGCTTTAATCATATCTCTATATTCCTTTGTTCTTTATGTTGTGTTGCGAATTTTTCTATCATATCACATTATTAATTTGTATCCCTTTTAACTGTTTGACCACATAACTACAATATATATTATATATCTCTGTTTTTTTAAAAGTGAATTCATGATTGATTTTGAAGATTACAATAACAAACAAAGCATTAATGTCCCTGTTATTGATGGTTGACACTCAAATTTTGTAAACAAAAAAAGTTAAAAAGAAAGTGCACTCTTTCAATTTTTTTAAATGTTCAAAATTATATGAACTATTAGTATGTAAGAGTAAATATATTAAATTATTCAAAATTATAATTTAGTTCCTATAAGTAAATATTTTTAATTGTTTAAAATTATAAGGACTAAATCACAAATAATTTATCATTGTAATTTATTTTTTTATTTTAGGATAATGAGGCAAAAAAATCATTAGTACATGAATATTGTTAATTTTTTTTATTGCTATTAATACAATAAGTTGAATAAGAATTTAGTTTATACTTTTTTTTTATGACACATATAGTTAGATCATACATCTATAAAACAAATCATTTAATTCATCACATGAATTAGTTACATAGATTGAACAGGTAAAACACATAATCACATTAGTGAAAATCATTGAGAGATAGATATAATCTTTTTAATCAGTGCTACTTTTTAAATTATAATTATAATTATAATGGGTATGAAAGAAGTTGCTTAGAGAATAAGATCGTTTAGTTTTATATTTTTTATAAAAACGAAAGTAGACTATATTTTGTCAACTTTCAAAAAAAAGTTTCCATTTTTCCATTTTGATCTTTAAAAAAAAAAAAAAACTAAATACTGTCCTTGTACATTTTGACGTCCGTTTAAAAAGCTAGCTCTAAAAATTCGCGAGCGAAATATGTTTCAAATAGCTCCAAATCTTTTTATAAATATTTTAGAACAAAAAAAAATAAGTTTCTTATTTTAATAAATTAATATAATTTTCTGTAAATTAATTTTAACTTGAGAAAAATCTTATTTATTTTTCTTCAAAATATTAATCCATTCAAATATTATTTGAATATGTTGATCATAGTAGATAAAACTACCACATGAGATTGAGACACATAAGTGAAAAATGTTTAATGAAGTTAGAGAAGTAGAACCTATTAGAAGGTGAATAAAATTAAGAGGTTATAGTTTTTTGTTTTCACTGCATGCGTACTGGAAGCATGCATACGTATGGTAAGCATAAGTCTAGTAAGCCTTGTTCATGCAGATGTACGAGGTCTAACGAGAGTTCATACTCATGATGCTATATCCTAAAAAATAAAACCAATATTTTTCAAACTATAAGGAGTGGCACACCATGGTCAGTTATTAGCACGAGATCAAACTAAAAAAGTGCTCATGATAGACAACATATTGGAATATATTTTAATAGAGTTTATTGAGTTTTACATGATATAATATTATAAAGAGGCATAAGAAGGTTGCAAGTAGACATAAGAAAATGGGTTGATGAGAGGATGAACATAACCAATTTGGAAAAGGTGAGATATACGAGGCTAAGAGTTGTATTGGCTAAGTCTTATAGAAAGAAGCTGCATATTGTTTACTATATAACTCAATCAAATAATTAGATCATCTACTATAAATGAGTAAAAAACTGTCTATTAGAAACTGTCTAGTAATAATATATATGACAAACCATCTAATAAATATATTGATTAAGTTTAACAACATTAACAATTTTTTGTTATTTTCTTACGCTCCATTTGGTTATCACAACAGATTTGCAAAGCCGGATTAAAAACAACAAAATGAGAAGAAAATATGGAAATTGAGATATGAAAAATTAATTAAAAATTATAATTAGATTACAAAGTTGGTGACACACTTTCTTCGTAACTTTGTGAACATTGTAGAGGAAAGTAACAGGTTCAATTATATTTATTATATAATTAATTTTCATTACTAATTTATCAATATTTATATTTATATTAAAATAAAATAAAATATAATTAATTATATAATAGAACATAATAAAAACAATAATAATAAAATGATTAATATTAATAAAAATAATAATAAATTTAATTAATAATAATAATAATATTAATAATAAATTTATAAAATAATAATGAAAATAAGACAATTAAGAAAATCTTCATAATATTAATACTAAAATGTAAAAGTAATAATAATGTCATAAATAACAATCCTAGTAATAAAAATAATAAAATATAATAATTATAGTAATAATCAAAATAAATTTCTAAAATAATAATAACAATATTAATAATAGTTTTATTAATCAAATCTATCACATCATTCATAGATTTTCATAAACTATCTATTCTTTTTTTACCTTCTTCCCTGTCTAAACACATATACTTTTTATTCACTTTCACCTCAAATTCATTTTTTTTCACTCTCTCAAATCTATCCTCAAATCAAAACAAAGTCTTAGTCTAAATTATATATACAGAAACCATTATGAGTGTGTATGATTCACTTTATTGTATCAGATTCTATATATAAAATCTTCCTATATCAATGTAAGTGTTTTCTTTAAATGTTGTTTTTGTGTTTATTTATTTTTTTCTCTATTATTATCTTGCAAACTCAACAATAAGTTTTGAGAGATATATGATTACCTACTTATCTATGAGATTGTTAAAAGTTATGAAATATTAAAAGGAAATATTAGATATCTCAATTAATTATGGCATAGATAAAAAAATATTGATGAAGAAATAATCTAGAGAAAAATAACATATGATATTAGACAATAACATTCGAAAAAATCATGTATATATAATTATTTGAAGTTTGACTTAGAATCCTTATTATATCAATGATGCACTAAATCTACATTAGTCTTAATAACTTTAACATTGTTTAATTTAAAAGCAAAAGATTGATAGAAAAAAAAAATCACTTGATTGTTGAAGTTGGTAAATAACATGCTTACACAAAATAACATGTTAATTATAATTAAGAGACAAAAATATATCGTGTTCATTAAACATAAAATACAATAATATATATATATATATATATATATATATATATATATATATATATATATA
>Ga0209489_106896_pt1 | contig 17626 bp, 11 predicted proteins | sample SiratrowhiteBW_FD_187527 | JGI IMG/M metagenome (GOLD analysis project Ga0209489, IMG submission 187527) | Root nodule microbial communities of legume samples collected from California, USA - Siratro white BW (SPAdes) (version 2) | ecosystem: Host-associated > Plants > Roots > Nodule | place...
AAAAAAAAAAAAAAAAAAAAAGAAAAAAAATTTTAAAAAATAATGAAAAAAAAAAAAAAAAACAGAATGATTCCATTGCATTGCATTCTGTTGACAGACCCGACTGAAATGACTGATATGTGGTTGGTTGTAATTACTCTTAAAAAAATAGTTATGTCTAACGATTATTACATCACAATCACAATATATAACGCGGTATTTCAGAAACCACTCCTTAGGAGCCAAAAAATAATTTCCCTCACTGAAGAATCGTTCACTTCTTTCCCTAAGAATGTGCACACTTATGTAACATTCAAAATTGCAAACAAAAAAATAAATTTAATCGTACAACATTGATCAATTATGATGGATTTCTTTACTGACTTGAAGCTGTAACAAGCCATATGGGCATCTAAGATGGGGAGAGAGCATTGCACAATGTTTTGTATGCATTTACACATAGTTTGAATTTTTCTTCAGCCATTGCCTGCCATCACATAAAGGGAAAGTGCAAGCATGAGACCAGGTAATATAATAACCAAAAAGATAAAAAATGAAAGGTTGCTTTTATGCAGCACGTCTAAAATACTTGATAAATAAGTTTCTACAATTCAGAGTAAAACCTATATTTTATTTGTCATTCATCCTAAATATATGGAAATAATTTCACATTTGTCCCTTTGCAAACATTGAAAACCAATGACCATCAGAGCTGCGCAAAATTGATGGAAAACCAGTAAACATGAACTACTACATTTTCATGTCTAATGCAGGATTCCAACGAGGGCATGTGAAGTTGGTTGATTGACCAAAAATCACTATTCCCAACCTTTTTCTGCAACGGGGCACAATCTCTGATTAGAGAATCCTAAACCACAGGATATCCCGAACCACATCACCAGGAAAATCTTGCCTGTAGTTGCACCACCCCTCTACCACAATCTAAACAGAGATGCACAAGACCTATTTGCTCAGACACAGACATTTGTTCCTTCCCATTTTTTCCTTGTATTTTGAAGAGCTGGTAAACAATTTCTACTTTTTAGGGAGACTTTTTGTAAATATCAATTTTAAAAAAAATCTGTTTAACAAATTATAAGTGGTGAACTGAGTATTAACCTTAGATGCAAGAGTCATTTTCATCAATGGCAAATATTAGTAGTACTGGTGCACCCTTCGTGGGATGGTATACCATAAAAGCCACCAGAGATCCAGATGGCTGTTTATTCATTTGTTCATAAATTTTGTAGATGGTATACATGATACCAATTTCACAGTACTTGGCAACTACTTTTGTGCTTAAAGTATATTATTCATCAAGACGGCTCATATAAAAATGGTAGTTAGGGATGGATCATGTTTGTAGCTCATATTCGCGTGAGTCATGTTATACAATGCCCTCCTCCCGCCCTCAATAGTCAATTCCATGATTCTAACATGTATTTATATTACAACTTGGTCAAAAGAATATTTCAAACTCACCTGGGAGGTGCCTTGATGCTTATCAGGATGCCATTTTAAAGCTGATGACCGGAAACTACGAGGGAAACAAACACATATCAGCAGTTTATATTGCGTACATTATCTTTTATGCCTGGTATATCAGATCTTGCACTGAGCAGAAGCACTTACGCATTTTTAACATCTTCAATCTTTAATGGACCTGTTGGAGGCAGACCAAGAATAGTTCTATCAGAACTTGATCCTACACAACATGAGTCATCATCTTCATCCTCAACATCGCTTTCATTTTTCCACTTGTTTGTCCTATTTGAATGTTCCCTCCATTCGAACCCAGATGTGGAATGCTCAGAACAAGAACCGCTCCAATTGCTATACCTCCACGTATAACTTTTGTTACCATATGTTGCTTCAAATATTTGCTCGGGATGGCCATCAAAGTCCTCGGAGAAACTTTCTCTTCTGATTTTTCCTGAACATACAGTGGAGATCAGTGGAAAGGAAAGTAAACAAATGTTAATTTAAAGACAGTGGCACAAAGAAGTCCCAGATGGCATAGCAAAACATCTTCTATGTCTGCTCAGATTGTTCACTAATCTGCAATGATCAAATAATGAATTGTAATGACTAAGTGTGCCAATTGTTAACTACAACAACTGCACTTAAAGGAACATATATTACTGGAAAAGTGTTTTCCTACAAAAGAATCCATTAAAAGGATACTTGAGTGAAATGCATATATTTCCTGTGATTTGAAATATTACAAATATAACTGAAAATGGGGTATATTATAGGAATGCAATCATATTAAAATTTATAATAGGAGGTTTCAGTAATTTATCCCTTTGCCACACGTGTATATAATATTTCAAAATCTCACATGGTTCTATGTATTTCCCGCAGAATAATTTGCTACTAGACTGTTAACTTATCACTAGAACAAGAAACTATAACAAGCACAGACATGCAGTTGAGGTTGGGTTGGTGAAGAACTGATGAGAAAATTTAAAAAGAAATAAAGGAACAAACTCACGTTTAGTTTTTTTTGGTGGTTTTCCACCAGACCGCTGACCGGACTTTGGTTGACCTTTAGTGGAAGACCTAACTTGGCCTTCATACTTGTCCTGCAGAATGTAAGCCATAAAACATTGTCACCATAAATTGTTGACAGTTAGCAATTGTAATACAAACAAATAGAACACAGTGTAAGTATTAAGTACAATCAAAAAAATCTTGGAAATGCATGAAAAAGATTAAGTGGCATTTTTTGATAAATGCGATTTCATTCCTTAACATCACTATGATGTTAGCTGAAGAGGGAGGGAGTAATTCTGAAAAGAAGTCTTATTCTATTTCTAAAGTGGATTGAAATTGATTGACAGACCATAGTCAACAACAAGTAGGTTTCATTTACTTTTAACTACGACTAGAGCAATGGGCCTTGTTCAGCGTCCAAAAAATCAAAGAACATCAACATAAAAATACCGACCATCAAATAGCCAAAACTTAATTTGAAGGGCAATCACACCACAAAATGTTGACATTTGGCACCTTTCTGGATAGTATATTAGTTTTATCCTCTTATGTTTGCATAGGGAACTTTACAATTTCTAAAATATTCTAACACATTGAATTCAGATTGCTTTCATTTCAAATAATTTGATTGGATTAGGCAATTCAAATTTATTGAATTTTAATTTTCTTGTTTAGAGAGTGTTTTAATTACCACCAAATAACATTAGTGGCATCCATGAAAAAAAAAATCCCTATAGCATCGACCAAAAAATAACCATTATAAAATTCAGTTGAAAACAATCTAGTTGACATCAACTGAAAAATACTCCCCACCAGCATTCATTAAAAAAACCTTGACAAACGTCGACCAAGGAATACTCCTGTCTACATCAATAGATAAATAATCTCAATAATGTCAGGTAGAAACTAAATCCTATTAACATCAATAAAAAAACCATAATTTACTTCAACCGAAAAATAATTTCATTAGCGTTGATAAAAAACCCATGGGGTGGCATCAGTCGAAAAATAATTCTTCCGATTTTGTCAAGAAAACCCCTATTAATGTTGGTAAAAAAAAAAAACTCTAACCAACATTCTAATTGACGTTGGTCAAAAAACAACTCTAACTAACATCAACTTTAAAATAATTTCAATTGACGTGAACAAAACAAAATTATTTTTGACATCAATCAAAAAACACCATTAATGTTAACAAAGGAAACTCTATCTAACTAATGTCAGTTGAGAAATAACACTAACATATATAAGAAAAACTTAGCGATGTCAACCAAAAAAAACACGATAGACTTCAACTTAAAACAAAATCCCGCCAACATCAACTGGAGAAATGATAGTTAGTTGATGACGCCCAACCTAGACCTAATTGAGAATGTTTCAACCGAAACCGGCCAGACAATGATCCAACCAAGGCTGAGCTGAAGAAAGAATATGAAGAGAAGAAACATAGATTTGAAAAAGAAGAGAGTATGATGAATTTCAAATTCTTATTTTTTAGGTGAATTTCTTTAGTTTTAAATAATCAAATTACTCTCATAAATTCCTAGAATTTCAATTTCTTTTATAATTCCCTATCCAACCAACATATTTTGTCATTAAACATTTCAAATTCTCTAAAAATGGATTGGCCGCTGAGACTATAATCAAATTTTTCATATATTTCAAAAGTATATATCACTCTTAGAAAATATATTTAAGCCTAACTCTACAAAACCAACTTGTTAGGTGAAATTTTTACTACTAATATACTAAAATTTTTGGTAATATCTTTAGTTAATGTGATATTTTCATTAATCACATTGGTTTCGATGAATATCAACAAAAAATTCGAAACCAACAATGAAGTCTGTTATAAAATCATGTAAAAGTGATTTTGACTTAGACCTGTGTAAATGAATCCCTCCATCCTATTTCTCTTTACTCAGGCACATAGACAAGATTCATTAATATATTCTCACTTGTCTTTGAGGAGGAGTCTCTACTTTCAGGATACACACATACTCTTCCATTTTGTAATTTCCATCCAACATTTGTTGTCTATAGGGCATTATTTTTCAGAAAGTCCCACCTAAAGAGTGCAAAAGTTTTAATCCAAAAGCCAGCTTGTTCACGCCCTTGCAGTTCATCTCTCTTTATAATCTAGACTTTCCCCACACAAATCCTCACCCAAAAATTTTAAGGGAACACAGGGACAGTAAACAAAATAAAAGGAAGTAGTAATATAATAACAAGATAAAAGAACAAAGTTTCTCAACATAATCAAAGATCTTGGAAAGCATACCTCAAATGAAAATTTAGAGGATCCACTATTGTAAAGAAGACTATTCAGAGCTTTCTTTGCATCAGCACGCTTTTGCCTGGTAATGAATTTTATTTGATTCTGAAATTCACATTTCCATCATGAGTAATGCAACTCTATTAATAATTATATCGATGTCAAAGAAGCAGGGTTTTTCACCATTATAGTAGTACAAAGCAACACAAGGAGCAAAAACTATGTCAGTGCTAAACTACATGCTTAACCAATTTCTATCTAAATTTCTTATGAATTGCACCTCAATAGAAAATTCCACTGCATGTCATAGTTAAAAACCCCTTGAGTTCCAGAAAAGAGTCTGAGTAGGAATTGAACATACTCTAATTCACACAAGACTAAATATTTGCCCAGCAATAAAAGCAAGCTTGCATTTAAATTGAGTAATCGGCTATTGTTTGTTTATAATTTATATCACCACAAAAGTATCCTCGACCATAAGATTAGAGCAATTGCATTTGAAAGTCACAGGGTTTATAGAACAGAATGTCATATCTTAACCAAGCACACTGGTGTAGTCAAAGAAAAACAGTAAAAATGACAAATGTGGTACAGTAATATGAGCACATGTCTTTCCTTCTCTGATTTTTTCTTTCTAATTAGGGCTTGAATCGATTATCTACAGAGGTTAAATGATAATAGCAGTTTCATCCCATGCCTACTTTAAGGTGTAGAAAATCTTCACCTCACATAAAAAGCTTAATAGGTTCCAGTTAACTTAGGTATTGTCACGTGTGAATGTGTACAAGTGGCATTGAAGGGCCTAAATTGCTCTATTCATCATAAATTGTTGCCGTCCATTTGTTAGTTCATACTTCAGATATTTTTGTATTAGGAAATTCTGTACAAACTTAGCTCTAAAACTCTGACAAGCTATCTGTCCTTGGCCTAAATAAATGATTCCAGTACTCTTTCCAAGTGGATTGTGCAAATAATTCACCTCAGGCAGCTGGAACCCAGTACCAATTGAATCTTTGCATTTCAGTTAAACTTTTCTCCAACCCAGAATGCATGAGGCTTCATCATCATCACATTAACATGATAAAGCTTTTGACTTGTATAAAACAAGTTAACATTATATTATTAAAGGAGAAATTTAAAATACCAAGAATACACTCCTTTGAATGATACTCCATCATTTTACAATCCATAAAACGCCCAGTTCAATAGACTTCCTACAATTACCAAAAGAAATGCAGAAATATATGGGCTAAAGTTATATGCTCCAAAGTATACCTTTGACGGTTGTTGACCCTTTCTTATATTCTGCAAGGAAAAAACATAAAGCGTTGTATTAATTTTCCAAACTTTCTAATAGCCAGTAAAGTGCTAATAAATCCTCCAAGAAGAAACGAGAACATAAACAACCCAAACTCAATGTAATATCGAGAGGAAGAATGACAGAGCTCAACACTAAGAGAAAATGGCCTTTTGAAATCAGAGAAAAAAGAAACTCACGGAGTTGAATTTGTTCTTCGAATTTTGACAGGTACAAGGAGTGGAATGAAACTGGGAGAAATACGTGAGAGGGGGAACAACGCGAGTCTTCAAAGACAACAAGTTTCGCCATCGTGCTAATTGCATATCGGGAATCAGAGTTAGACCAATGGTTGAAGGAATCTAAACTAACTGACGTGTTTAAAGAGAACAGTTTTTGGGAGTTTGAGGTTAGGCCACAACCGCGCCGAGGTTGTCTCGCTAGCCTCCTCTCCTTCCTGGCTCTCCGGTATCGCAGGAATCACGGAATGCCCACAAAGCATGGGCCCAACTTTTTTACGAAAGATTCAAGTAAGTCCAAAATGCATATTTTAGAGGACACATTCTTCCTGCACCGCCATAAACTCATCATGCACCTCCATAGTAATTATGAAATGGCAAAGTTACCCTTAAGGTAAAATGTTATATTTCAGCATTCTTCCGTCGCTGATTTCTGCACCTCTCTATCTTCATCTCTCCACCTTGTGTCCCTGCACTTCTCCATCTTAATCTCTGCGCCTTGCATTTTTTACACTTGTAGACCTTGTACATTTCATCTTTGAATATAATCATTATATACCATTGCCTTTGGATCTTTTTTCTGACCTATAGTGGTTGAAATTTTGTGGTGAAAGTCATGACTTGTCAATGCTCAAATTTTGGATTAAAGTATTAAGACACCAATAAGTAAGTATTGATTATTGTTTTCGGACTATTATAGAAGCTTATTTGTTTCAGATCTAGAATATTGGATTCTAAAATTTGATATAATAAATGAATATTAAATTAAAAAAATGGAGATTCAATTTAGAATACAAAAGCTACATACCAGATTCTATAATTCAGTTACATTCAAGATTTTAAAATTTAATATGTAACTTTTATATTTTAAATTAAACTTCTATTTCTTAATTTGATATTCATTTATTATATCAAATTCTACAATGAGGTATTTAAAATTTCAAACAAAAAAGCTACTAAATTATAGAATCTGACGATCTCCCAGATTATATATTTCAAAAGAAAAAATCAAAACCATTTTCCAATCTCCACAAAACACCACTAGCAACACCACCACAGCACCAACCACCATTGGCCAGCACCACAATCTTCATCAACTCTAATTTACAACACCCAACCTTCAGCCACAACTCTGCACTCCCAGTTTTTTCTTTGTTTTTATCAAGCCCTTTTTTATTTTCTTATCAAGGACATTTTTATCAAGGACATTTTTGTCAGAAACTATGGAGGTGCAGGATGAGTTTATGAAGGTGCAGGAAGAAGCGTCATTTTAGAGAAAACTATTGGCCCTACTATTAGCACCCCTCACTTGTTATTTAAACTTCCCAAACCAGTAAAAAAAAAAAAACTAAATTCTCTTCAATTATTTTTGTTTTGGCAGATCTAGAGAAACTTGTTTCCTTATGGGAACTAATCATGCTTTCTCTCTAGATTTGATTTTTAAAGAAATTATTTTCATGTACGATTTACAATTATACCTAGTACACATTAATTTATTCTTTACTTTTAACACAGTTATCACCAATCGAAAAATAAATTTCATGCGGCAAAAAATAAAATTTCATATAATATAAAATTAATGGTAATTTTCATCCATATAAAATTGACACTTTAGTTTTTTTTTCCTAACTTAAACTTTCTACTTTTTTTTAAGTTTTTTAAATACGCAAACTTTCATCGACAATATGCATATTTTAGAAATGGATATTTGGTATATTAGGAGTGAAAGTTTGATAACTTACAAAAAAAAAAATGTTTAAAAAGTAAAAATAAAATTTAAATATTGTTAATTTCACAATCACGATAAACACTATTAATATTAGAGTTATGACACTTTTGACAATCAATCTATTACATACAATCATTATATAATTTATGTAAATTTTAATTAAAATTTATTTTCATTTATTTATTTATTAACTTAAATATAATATTTTATCATTAAACTAAAGTTGCTTACATAAAGTTCGTGATCAAAAGTTAATGCGTATTTTATGTGTGTAAATGATACTTGAATCACATCCTTAATGCTCTTAATTTAAAATACACATGAATGTAAGTTAAACTCCTATATTTTTCTCCAAAGTCAAACAAACGTCTTACTACATAGTCAATGCATTCTCTCTCTCCGGAACGTTACTTTGAAAATTCTACATCTTTTAAGGTCATCAACTAGTAATTTATGTTGAAAATTTTATTGTTGATTTTATTTTAGAACAGGAAAAAGGAAAATATATATACCTCTATCATTAATTTTTAAAAAGTCATTAGAATTTTAAATAATATGAAGTCAAGTATAAATATTAAAAAAATCAATTTATTAGTGTATTAACCAATGTTCTTTTAAATAATCAAAATTTTAACCAGAAATTGAATTGTACCTTTTTATCAACAAAGAATTATATTAAATAGAAATAATCAACTTCTACACATCAAAGAGTAAATGCAAAAAATCATTCTCTGTGGCCAAATTACCAACCTAAGAATATGTCAATATAAATATAGTATGGTAACTAGTTTAAGCCACTTCTTAGTGATCACCCACCTTTTTACACTATCCAGTATATGGTAACTAATTTAAATCACTTCTTAGTGACCACCCACTTTGTTGCACTACCAGTTTGCTACAAACTTCCTGCAAAAGTCAACATTTGCCACCATTGTAGTTAATTGTAGTGTATTGCTGGTGATGGCCACACTCCTTGTATTATAGAGGTTATTCTTTGTTCAAAGTTTATCTCCATCTATAATGGTTACATCTTGATACAGATAAAGACCCTAATTCTCACTACCTCACACCCTCACCAATAATTGCTCCACCATTCGGGTTTAGCCATTGTCTTGATCTTTAATCCTACATTACTAAAATTCCTATCCTCAAAGTATAATCTTATTCTACTCTATGCAACGCCTTTTTGCAGTAGGAGTCATTTTTGCCTAACAACGCCTTCTGCAGTAGGAGCTATGTATACAAAATGAACAGGTTTGGCTCGTTGCCCTCACAAGTGTGAATTCTACCACTTGGATTTTGCCCAATCTGCATACACCCTTATTTCACATTCTTAGTATGTTAGTAAGTTCTATCTTTTAAGAAATTCTAGACATGTTATCAGGTTAAGACATGAATTGCGCTTTTGAGAACTTGCTAGTTATCCATCCCTAAGATTTTTGTTAAGTCAGAGAAAAAAATTCTATAACATCCTCTACTTCATTCTAAAAATTATGTTGTTTGTTTGGTTCCAAATTACTCAAATTATAGTCATCCACATACACCTTCACACATTGTTTCCTTATTGTTCATATACTTATAATATTTTTTTATCGGTTAAGAATGAATTTAATAAAATTGAGCATTTTAGAGATGCCTCAATTCTTATAGAAAATTAAGCCCATCATGGCCAACTGTTTGTACTAATTATACCCTCCTTTACAAAAAAAACTTAAATAATGTGGTAGCATAATATGTATAACAAAAATTTATACTCCCACATATGTCTAAATTCATTAATCACATCAGCTGCTCTTAATAATAATAGAATCATATTGGTCTCCATAATTATACCTCTGACTTTGTTAGTTGACCTCCTACCTTTACTCTTGTAGTTGTAGTGTTGCATCTGCTGTCACCAACCTAATTGAACCTGCACTACTGCCAAATTTTATAGTATGATGTACATGAGCTTCTCCAACCTTGATGTCCTTAGTAGTGTTGTGATTTGGCCCTGATTTGCTGTACAATTCAAATATCATTTAGATTCACTTGAGAGTACCATGGTCCCTTTTCATCCTATTTTGGACTGCTTCCCCTCCAACCCTACAAAGACTTCTTGTTCCCAACATTCAACAAGATTAAGTGAGTAGGAGTATAAAAAAACCAATAAACATAATAGCAAAGAGTAGTGTTGATAAGTGGTTAACTGTAACAAAAGTTAACAACGACAAATTTGTTACTTTTTCAACCGAAAAAAGCATAACAATAACTTACTCTATTACTACAACTGTGCACCAAAATGATTGAGGTACCATTATAACCAACTAATATCAGCATTTACTGTATTATACCACTTAGAAATATGACTCAAAGATAATTGGCAAAAGCATGAAAGAGGGATAATTTTTTTCAAAATTTACGAAACAATGACAATTTTTTATTTTTTTTTATAAAAATGGGTAAGTCCCGTCATGGATATACAACTTTAAGTAATTCCAATTTTAAGTAAAGAAGTGATGTTGACACGACTTTAGGTAAATGTAAAATAAAAAAAATAGAATTGACGTCGTGTTAAGGTGACACAACTTTAGTGAAAAAAATAAATTGGAGTCATGCTAACCTAACATGACCTCAATTTAAAAGAAATTTTTCTATTGAAGCTCATGTTACGTTAACACGACTTTAGTTCAGTTTTTTCTACTAAAATCGTATCACATTTACAAGACTTCAGTTCATTATTTTTTACTAAAATCGCATCACATTGACACGACTTCAATTCATTTTTTAATACGGTGACACGATTCACCTACTTCCAAAAATAAAAAAAAATTACACCTATTTTATAAATCTAAAAAAATACTCCTGTTTTGCCGAGATAATTATGTTATTAGCTATTATGATTCACGGTCCAGAGCCCTTTACAATCTCATGTTATTCTTCAAATCTAGTACAGTATATAATACTGCTAATTGATAAGATCAACTATCTAATAATTGCAATTTTCAGACATGTGATTTGTGCCTTTGTCCAGAATCTCTCCATGCTGTTGTATTTCTCCATTTGATCAAAACCTCTGGCAGCAACTATTTCCCCATTCTCATGTGCTCCTGTTCGAGAATCTTCAGGGTTTGCTCATTCACTGTTATTCCCTTGCCACCTCTCTCTATTGTGTACAAGATTCCACCTATTCCTCCTTTATTTGTCCTAAACTTAATTGGATCCCCTATACCCTCCTTCAGACCATCCAAAAGTACTTACGCTGCCTGCATGTGTCCTAATTCATACTGTGCATTCACTCATTCGTTGTTTTTCTCGATGGTTAAGTACCATATTATCTCCTAAATATCGAAGTTAGATTTAACTCTAGCTCACCAAATCACCAAATAAGAAATATTGTTTCAATGTATCCAATTTGCTATGCTCACTGTGCCTCGCAATGTAGCTCCTTCTTAACCATGCATTCTCCTCTTCCTTTATCCGAAACTTGTAAACAAAACTATATTTTAATTTCAAACATTTAAATATAAAAAAGAAAGTACCGTACACTTATAACATCATCTAATAATCAAATCTTCAAGCTTGTTTATTAACATTGTCTAGATAGCACTATGTAACCAAAAAATATATAGATTTTGTACATAAATTTGAAAAAAATGGATGTAAAACACACGCACATAGCTACTGTTAACTCTTAATTATCAATGTCAATCATTAACTTGTTTTTGAACGAAACACCAAAAAATACGCAGGTGAAAGTTTTTCAAAAGATTGCCAGGGAAAGTTGAAAGTTGTTCCTTATTAAATTATTACCTTAGGGACAAAAAGAGATGCTATAATAATAAAGATTTATATAAAAAATATTATAGTGCTTACAGAATAGATACACCACTGAGATTTCAAATCAAACTGTAAGTTCATCATCAAAGCATACTCCCACATTTCTCTTCCACGCATTTCATTTTGCGAAAGGATTGAGCAACCAATCTCTGATTACTGCGTTTATGCACTTCATTAATGGGAATAAAGAGGTGCAAAAATTCATATATTTGCAGTGTCAGATGAGTGAATTAAAATCATTACGTATGTGATTAGTAAGTGAAAATACAAATGTAAAATTAAGATACTATGACTTGATTAAGAGTGTATTGAAGAGCACATTGTCTTGGATGATCATAAAATTACTTAACTAGAACTTGTTTTATTCATAATTTAACTTTTCTAAAATTTATCACTATCATCATTTTTTTTAATAAAAAGGAATATTATCACCTAGAGACATCTATTTTATGAGTAAAAAGAATTTAGTCAACAAACTCAAAGGGCATAAATGAATATTAACGTGCACAAGATTTTCCACCTGATCATGTTTGTGGCTTCGAACAAAGAATGTTTTTTATGCTATTCAACTACTAAAAGTATGTCTGAATAATTTAAACACTCTAGTCTAATTTGAGACCGCTAATTGCAACTCATTTACTTATCAGTTACAGAAAAATAATATTGCATTTTCTTATAATCTTTTAACACGTAATGAAAAAGAGACTTTATTTTTTATAAATATATTTTTTACATTAACAACTAATTATTACAATATTCTAAATACAACTTTCACAATAATTTTAAAACATTGAATAATCATATTAAATACTTTTCACTAAAAAATGTTACTTCTTTCTAATGTAAAATTATTAAACAAGAAATATTCCACTAAAAATAATGTAATTTTCCAACAAAACTAGTTGTAAAGATATTGATACTTTCTAAAAAAGTAATTAAACAAAATGAGAATGTAAAGTTCATTTATACTGGCTTTTGTAAAAGAAAAATTAAACATCAAAGTGCTAAAAGGATAATATGGTAGGAGAATATAAAACTATTAAAAAAAAAAAAAAAAAAAAAACCTTACAACCTAAAGAAAAGATAATTGACCCTTGTTTTTTTGCCAAAAGGGTCAATAAATTTACATATAAATCTGCTCTTTGCTATATATCCACAGGCTTAAAGCACTGTGATGTTATGATCGATGGTATATTATAGTTGTTGGCAAAATTCTGAAGCATGCATCTCTATCTTCACATATCATGGCAAATTGCAAGCTCATTTAGCAGATGCCTGTTGCTCCACGTCTTGTGTGCCTTTTGGCATATGTTCCCTGTTCTTTCCCCACAACACGCTGTACAGTCCAAGAATCAACACGAATCCTCCAAGAACACTGATCAAACCAATCATTCCATTAATCAACAATTGTGGTTTTAGTATAAAGAAAACTAACTTTCTCACTTTTTTAGATTGATTTATATCCACCACAAAACACATATACAACACATGGCAAAGTGTTTTGTGCATGTGCATGAAATGTTAGACTACGCAACTCTCTAGATCTAGTTAGGGTAAAACTTAATGTATCAATCAAACTTCGGGAAAATTTAACAGTGGAACTGAGTTATACCTTCCCAAACTGATCATCTCACCAAAGACAGTTGCAGAGGCCAAAATTGTAATGATAAGAGCCAGTGGGGTTGACATGGCTAGAAACACTGGTCCTTTTTTCTCTATGACCCATGTTTGTAAGTAATATGTGACACCCGTGACCATAATTCCCTGTCATCACAAATTCATTACAATGAGTCATGAGTTATATAGTATACAAAGTATTTTTATGTTTAGAGATAAAAGTGCATTAACCAAATTAATCAGGAAGATTAAGAGAATTACACAGTATATTACTGCGAGGAGTCTGATATTCCAACCCAACTTCCATTGCTCAAAGTCCCTTTCTACGGCCAGGGCAATGATCAAAGACTGAATTGAGCTTAAGAAACACTGAATAGTTGTGAAGAGTAGCTTTGAAGGGTACCCTTTTATAATAAAAGCCTGTATATGAATAAAATATTTAGTAGTTAAGAATATGTAACTTATATGGGTTGTTGATCACTGAATTGAAGGGTAAAATTATTAAGATTACCTGCAGCACAAGCCATAGCCCGAAAAAAGTGTTGGAGAGGAGCATGATGAAGCAACCCTTTATCCATGCACCCGATTGAGCATGACCTTGATGTTGTAGGCCTTTGTGATAATCCAAAAGGTGAAAATGACTTAAGAATTTTAAAGAAGGACCTTTATAAAAGGCAAGGGTTGCTGCACCAGCCAAGCATGCCACAATGCCTATCAACTTAGCAATCCCAGAGGAGGTCTTTATTTTCAAACTCTCAATCCTGAAATGCAAAATTAACTGGTAGATCAATAACAAAGACCAAAGATTTTATGAAATGTGTCACATTGTGTATGGCATGATCTTTTATTATTGCTTGAAACATAACAATGGCGTTTCTCCTTTTGTCGCGTAATGAAATCTCCATACCGCAATTGCTATACAAAAGTAAGTCACACTCACTGTCCATGCTAATACTAAAGAACTAAACGGGATATTTTTCTCTGTCAAAGGAATAATATTACTTAATCCAGAAGAAAAGGAAAAATCTGTGGAGTAGACCATGTTTTTAAAATTTTAACCTTTTAGTTTTCGTACGAACTTTTTTTTTCCCTTGTAAAGCAAATCTCTCGATTAGTTAATGTAAATAAAACAACGTAAATTTAATTTGACACGGAAACCTATAATTCTAATCCCAGGGGAAACCAAAAGATACCAAACAAATTCCAAAAGTTCAAAAGAAATAGTGTCTACATAGTAAGTACTCTGACCTTGTCACAACATCTAACAGAAAATGTCTTTTCAGAAAAAAGAAAGTAACTAAGCATACCAGGTAGAAGTTTAAGGGGGGTAAGTATAAAAATTGGAGTTGATTTAAAAAACATACAATATTAAATTTTATTTAAATATTTATAAACATGTATTTTTCTAAAACTATAAACTAGCATATCATAAAAATATATAATTAAATAGAAACTAAAATAAGTGTCTCCTCTTAAAACTAAAATTTTTATATATATGAATTGTCAATATTACATGTTACTACGTAGTTTCATAAATTTTTAATAAAAAATAATATCCATCTAATTTTTTTCAAAGGACATATTAATTATGTCATAAAACTTTATCCAATTAAAATAAGCTATGTTACTAAGTTGATTTTTAGTATATAGTAATCAACAATTATTCAGAGAATTTTTTTTACAAAAAATTAAAGAATGATGTATTTTGAATAATCAAGGCCAAAATCACACGGAATAGACAAACAATAAACATGGGAACAACAGTGATTGGGAAAAAGAAACAATATTGGTTGACGTATTACAATGTTCAAATTTCCGGTCTTTTACAGTGTGTAAGTTTTGTCTCATTCAGAGATATTAATAAATAACTTTTAATTATCAAATAAATAGAAACAAAAATTAATAAACTATTTTGATGGTAAATATAATTATGTGTGGCTTTTAAAATAATAATAGCAAATTATAAAAACAAAAAATAGTAATTATACTCAAATATTTATCTAATAATAAATTATTTTATCCACAAAAATTATAAGAAATATTTTATCAAAATTAAAAAAAAAATAACTTATGTATATATATGGAAAAAAGAAAACAATTCAGGGGTCTAGCCATAAAAATGGCTGCGTCTAAGTACACTCTTAGTGGGAGTTCCTAAAATTTTAAGCATTTTTTTCCTATTGAGTTAAAGTTGTTAATATAGAAAAGTGAGAAAACTATTATATTAAAAAAGATAACTATTTATGCAAGCAATTTGTTGTATTTATATTAACAAATAGAAACTTTAACCTCTTCCTAAACAGGATATAAATGATGCTCATATTCAAAATATCTCACCAATTCCTTCCTAAATATAGCTTCCATTAGATTATTTTAGTGATGGAACCCATGGAGATGAATCTCCAAGTCAAACTTTGCCATTGGTTATGACTAAAGTCTCTACAGTTATTCTTAAAGTTTCAGAACAGCTATTTTAAGTTCCTAACCTAAGACATGTAGGGTTTAGCATGGTTAGGATCTTAGCAACTATGTAGGTTTCTTTTAGAAGCAAGTTAAGCTTATGCGTAACGCTATAGGCCAGCTCAACCTTCTGATACTAAGCACCACAAACCATAGAAACATAATTAATGCCAAAAAAAAAAATAAAAAATAGAAGGTAAGAGGAATGACGCTAGAGATTTACAGTTAAAATAAGGATGGAATCTGAAATCTGATATGTTGTATTCTTTTTCAGTGCTTTATCTTTATCTTTTTCTGCTTTTGACGTCAATCGTCAAGCAGGTACCTTCATATATGTATTTAAAGTATATACTTGTCAACTTCTCTTTGTCGTCTAAATGTTACATATCCACTGTAATCGCTCACATGAGCACATGCGCTAAATTAACCAATTTACGCTTTCACCACACAAGAGGAATATGAGTAATCATTTAAAATACTAGGTGCGCTCCCAGTGTAATTCATGCAGATGCAATAATAGCTCAGAACCAGAATCGTAATCACCTTTAAAGATCACTAGTGGTGGAACAATAGGCATAATTTGGATTAAGTTTTGAATTGTTTGGGACCAAGATGGGGTCAAAGTTAGATATGACTTAAAAGGTGGAATCAGTTAACTATAGCATGATCTGATGTAGAACTTTACCTTAGAAGGAGTGCTAAGAAGAAGGTGATAACTGGAAGACAGTTTGTGGTAGCAGCAGCTAAAGTTGCTGAGGTGTAAATAAGACCGATACCATATACGTCCAAGCTTAAAGTAATCCTGAAATTTAGGATCACCGACACAACATTAATGAAGGGAAAAATAAACCGAACATTTATGTACTTCCATATACAGTTTCAATCATGTGAACTTGTAAAGTACAAGCTTCAAGGTTCAAACCCATGTTCCAGAAATACTCTTCAACTTTAATGAGTCAAATCGATATTTGGACATACCCAAAGAAAGAAAGGAAGAAAATCTTGCAGAAGGTCCAAAAGGGCATAGGAGGTGCAGTTTTCCTACAGCCAAAATGGGATTAACGTCATATATATATTCATGAAGGAGATCATATATAAGGGTATAAATACATAAGACATTATTTCTACATACCATTCGAAGAAGAAAGTGAAAGGGGTCAAAAAGATGGTTGCTATAGCCTGTCTATAAAAGACGAAGATGAAATTGTTCATGCCATGATCGAATGCAGCTTTTGAGAGAAGAAACATAGCAGCATATATGGCTTGTATGACAATCACCACCAAATAGGGATTGTTTCCTTTCATTTTTTTTTTTCTCTCTTTGTGTGTATGGTTCTGAGTGAGAGTGTAAAATAATGAAGTGGTTGTGAGTGTTTGAAACCAACACAAGCATGTATATATATACACACGCACAAATGAAAGGCATTGCTTGAACGAATGAAAAGGATACTACCACTTCTACGCGGACGTGTGTAAGGAAGATCATATGCTGCTTTACCTTTGGGACCACCTTTTTCTTTTTCAGTATTATGCTACAAGATTGCACCACACTTTTTTCTTGCAATCAAAAAAAGTCCTTAATCAAATAAATTTTAAATTTAATAAAAAATATATGGTTCTCTTTAAAATAGTTAATTAGTTCTTACTTGTCCTTATATATATATATATACACATATATATATATATATATATACACACACACACACACACATATA
>Ga0209489_106897_pt1 | contig 17625 bp, 16 predicted proteins | sample SiratrowhiteBW_FD_187527 | JGI IMG/M metagenome (GOLD analysis project Ga0209489, IMG submission 187527) | Root nodule microbial communities of legume samples collected from California, USA - Siratro white BW (SPAdes) (version 2) | ecosystem: Host-associated > Plants > Roots > Nodule | place...
ATATATATATATATATATATATATATATATATATATATATATATATATATGAGCAAGATGATCTAAGTTACAATTTGAAAAAAAAAAATGTTATATCTTTTCTTATTCATAATTCTTATACAATGATTGTTTATACTGGTCTGCATTGTTTCGGAAAAAACAGATGGTAAGGTTACAACATGTCATGAGAGTGTTGAATCTGTTGATGAAGCAAATAAAACAATCAACTACAAGCTCTTCGATGGAGACATCGATCACCAGTTCAAGCTCTTCAAGCTCATATTCCAAGCAATTGATACGAACAGTGGTGGTGCTATTATAAAATGGACCATTGAATATGAGAGGGTTAGTGAGGAAGTTGATCCTCCATATGGCTACATCGAGTATTTTCACAAATTCACCATAGACATCGATGGTCATCTTGTGAAGGCATAGCTCAAGGAAGGATAGTAAAAGAATAAATAATGGACTTTACTTGCCCTTAAAATGGTTCTGATGTTGGAGGAGAAGTGTTCTTATCATGTAGGTCTTTTGTCTGAATGAAATAAACTTGGATATAGATGTTAGTGGTTTGAAGTGTGTGGTGTTGACGCATACTAATGATTGTTTATGCTTTGTAAAATATATAGCAGATTGCATTTTAAATGCGTAATTTAAAATAATGATATTTAAATACTTATTGTCTCTAAGTTTTTTGATTAGGTTTCAATTGTCAAATCTTCACCAACACGTAGAAACTCATTAATTAAAAAGGCAGTTATGATCATTAATTGAAAAAGAAATAAGTTATGAATGAGTAGGTTATGAGTATATCGAATTAAATGTTTATCATTTAAGTGTTAGAAAATTGTATTTAATAATATAACAATTCAAAAACTTATTGTAACCTACTTGACATTCGTTACAATATAGTATAACTTACAATAATTATCACATTAGACGTATGATCTTGACAGTGGTATGTGAAAACTATTAACCATTTAGCATCAATTGTTATAACCTCGATTTTACTTATTAACATCCACTGAATATTTTTTTTTTTTATAGTGTACTCAATGTGAGAAATAATAGGGGAGGAAGAATTATTTTGAGATTGAGTTATGATAAATGTAATATATTAATAGATAAATAGTTTGATATATTTTATGCTTTTTAATTTTAGTTGTGTTTTTTTCTTTCAATAAAAACATGTTTTATATCATTCTGAGCGTTAAAAAAGAAAAAAAAATGAGGAAAATAAGTTAAAGTCACACGATTTAGAAACTTACATTTCAATTAAGACCAAATGTATTTCTCAAAATGTCTCTCAGAATACAAAAAGATAAGGAAAATAGCTTGGGTAGCTTAGGACAAATTATGTTTCCGGTGGAAGTGGGTGGGTAGGGGATCAAAGATGTAGGCAAATTTAATGATAGTAGCTAAATGGAAATGGAGACTTAGGACAGAGGAAGGTATGGACGGATGTTTTAGAATCTAGATATGGCAACTGGAGGAATATGAGAAACACCATGGTAGATAGGAAAACTTTTTGTTGGTAGAGAGATTTGTGTACAATTTGTGATGTAGATAAATAAATTATCTATTTGGTTGATAGTAGGATCAGATGGAAATATGGAAAAAGGAACCAAATAAGATTTTGAGAAGATAGATGGGTAGGTGATATTATGCTAAAAGATAAATTCCTAGATTGTATTCAATTTCACTAATAGTAATGGGGCGGATTATAGGTGGAGGTTATTGTGGAGACGAGAGATGTAGTTACTACTAGAACTAATCTAATGAGGAGAGGAGTTACTGTAACGAGTAATTTATGCCCACTGTGTAAGAAGGTGGAGGAAACAGTCCAACATATTCTTACTAGTTGTGAGGTTGGACACAAAGTGTGGGATAAATATAATAGATGGCTAGGAGTATCATCTGTTAGACATAATAATATTGTTGATCACTTTTGAAACTTTCATTTGATCGGATTCAATAACAAAATAAATACAATATGGAAGAGAATGTGGTTGGCCATAATGTGGGAGATATGGAGACATAGAAACAAAATTGTGTTTAATAACGGGGTAGTGGACCATGTTGAAATAATTACACTGGTTCAATTGAAAGCATGAACCTGGGCTAAGTTTGAAAGGCAGAGGGTATATAGTTCCTTCACGAATTAGTATCTATGTCCTGTTATATGCTTGGCAAGTTTAAAGTAATATATGTTGTTGTGTTAGTGTTGTTGGTCTAGAATGGGAGGTTATTTAGATTGGTGTACACTAGGTTACGAATCTTGTTGAGGTAGGGGAAAGGAAGGTGTTGCGCTAGGCTGGAAGTGTGCCTGGTGTTTGTTTGGATGTTCGGTTGTGTGCAGGTAACTTGATCTATGTGCAGTAGTAATCCGTGGAGACACAAATGAAAAGAAGACAAACGTTGATTTGGAAAATAAGAAGTTTCTGTTAGGATTACAAACCAATCTCATCAACAGTTGCTGGGAAAGAGCACAACAATGTTAACTATTCCAATGCCTTGACGTTGAGTACAAGAAAGATGATGTAGTAGTTGGGAACTTGATTTTAGAATCAGTGTGTGTACTCGAGCTGATATGAGTCAGGCAACAGAAGCAATAAGATTCACTTTTATCAAAACAATATGGGAACACCCTGAACGCAATCAATCAATCCAAACAAAAACCAATATGCAGTTGAAAACAGAAGAATAAATCAACACCAATAATTAATGTGGGAAAAACCTCCTCTCAAAAGAGATAAAAAAAACCCACGAGACGACAAATACTCCACTAATACCAAAAGAAAGGTACAATGAGTCTCACAAAGACTAATCACAGAGCATATTAATACAACTCGTCCTAATCCTCAAATGGTCACCAACAATGACCCAAAATATCAACACTTTTAAATTTAACAAGAAAGAGTTCAAGAATCTCGTCACTAGAAAGATAACCACTGTTCACAAATTTTCTGGAAACAAACTGAAGCTTCGATCTCAAATCCGACCCTCCAAAACAACAAACTGTGAATGATAAAACTCCAATAAAAATTTCAGAGCAATTGGAAAAGATTTAACCGTTGGGTTTCTGAAAAGATTCCAATCTATGCAATGTCTAACATCTAACTTCGACCAATATGGAAGTTCAAAGAAGATCAATTTCTTCTTCCATATGTTTTTCACCCCACTATGCTTGACAGCTTTCCCATAAGTCACTTCAATGTGACTTACTCGATTATAAACTCCGTCACCAGTTCAGGGTGGAGGTGCAGTTTTGTCTTCCTGACAGCCATTAAAAACTTTTTTCAACCTGCGATAAGGATGATTACGTTTCAAAAACTTTCGATGGCCAATGTAAATGTCTTCCTCCCATATTTTAGCTGATGGTAACTCATTTTCTCTTCACATATTCGGCAAGCATGATGTCTTTTGACACTATAACCACTCAAATTTCCATATGATGGAAAATCATTAATAGTCCATAGTAACAATGCTCACAAATTGAAATTGACCTTTACATATGCATCAAAAACCTCAACGCCTTCATCCTATAGCAACCTCAAATCTTCTATCAAAGGACTTAGATAAACATCTATGTCATTTCCGGGTTGCCTTAGTCCTGATATCATCATAGACAACATCATATACTTTCTCTTCATGCACAACCAGTACGAAAAATTATAAATAATTAGCAAAACAAGTCATGAACTATGTTTGCTACTTAAATTACCGTATGGATTAATACCATCTGTTGTAAAACCAAGTCTGAGATTTCTTGGATCCCTTCCAAACTCAGGATACAAAGAGTCAATTTTCTTCCATTGTGGTGAATCGGCAGCATGTCGTAATAACCCATCACATTTTCTCCCATTTGCATGTCATGTCAAGTTCTTTGCACCACTAACATTGGCAGAAAAAGTCTTAATCGTGGTATGATTGGAAGATACCACAATACTTTTGCTGGAGGACCCTTTTTCATGTCATCATCATCATCGTCATTATCCTTTTTCTTTGTATCTTGAAACCCCGCATCTAGGACACTTATGCAATCCTTCAAACTCTTTTCTGTACAATATGCAATCATTGGGACAAACATGTATTTTTTGGTACTCCATACCCATTGGACACAATATCTTCTTCGCCTCATAGCGACTGCTTGGCAATGTACTACCTTCTGGAAGTATTTGATGGAACAGAAGTTGCATTGATCAGAATGAGTAAATAAAAGGTTGGAATGCCAAACTTATATACAGAAATGGATTGGAGAATCCAGAAAGAGCATTTATTTTGGCCTAATTATTCAATCATAAGTTACTAATCTTTATATTTTTTATTTTAAGTAATTTAGAGAACATCAATAATGGATTCAATATTTTAGGAGCCATTGGCAACTAATGGTTGTTTGTCCTTTCGAAAACACTGTGGTCTGGTTCTGTTCACTGCATAAGAAGCCAACTAATGACTTCAAACAAATGGTACAAAGGTATGATTTAATTTACCTTATAAAATATTGATCTTGTCTGTATAATATGCAAGTTATTACTAATCATCTCTGATTTTAGTGCAATTAATGTTATTAATGTACTTGGTGGTAGATCTATATCCTCATCCCATACCTTACGCTGGGTGAAACCTAAGGTAGTTTTATTCTTAATTGAACCTATTAAATTCATTGTTGACTTGTTTAATGAATTAACTTTGATGAAATTATAGTGTAACAAACAAAAAGGAAGTTGGGAATGTGGCAAATACGTTATGCATTAAATGAAGACCATAGTCCAAGCCCATATCACCGACTCTTGGGAACATATATGAAAGTGTTCAAATTAGATAAAATTATGATAAGCATATGATGATAACTACTAACACAATTATTCTATTTCAGATGTTCATAGATCCAGACCCAATTGAACACAAGTACATAGACGATATTCAGACAAAATGGGCAACTTACTTCATTGAGAAGAGAAATGAAATCTTATAATAAACTTGTAGTAAGTATAATATAATGTATAGTAATATTTGTCTAAGTTGTAATATATTGTAACAACTTTCTAGTGTATGCATATATAGACTTGTATAATGGTTGTGTAAATATTTAGAATTGTTATATTTGTAGAAAATTGAATTTTGAATTGAGTATGTGTTGAATTGGAGATATTGGATTTTGAATTTTGGTTTTGGTAGCAACAATTGAATTTTGGTTGTGTAGCAGTTGTTTAATTTTGGTATTGGGCAGCAGCGAATAGCTGCTGCCATTTTAAAAAAAAAACTGGCACATACAACTCGCTGCTGCCATTTTAAAAAAAAAACTGGCACATACCAGTGCAGTTGTAGAGGGAATCGCACTAGTATGTGTCAGGTTTTGCTATTTCTGCATACTTTGAGCTATTTTTTAACGCGATTTTTGAAGAACCACGGTAGCATGTTATACTTTACATCGCGGTTGTACAACCGTGTTGATATCTACAATACTTTTTATCACCGTTACATCCATCACGGTTGCGCAACTGCGTTTGTAAGTCTTATACAATCATAATTAAATATTTTTTTACTACTAGTGAGTAAATAAATTAAGAACAACACTTAAAGGTGTTCTAATCATATTACAAATAAAGATTAAAATTTTAAAGATGTAAACATTAAACCTCACAAACACCAATTAAATAGTGGTATATGTCTAACTGCAAACATCCAGAAAGTTAAGCAACTGCAAAAACAAGGAACCATACTCTAACTACAATGTCATTAGACACGTACAGTATTAGTGTCTGTTAAGTATGGAAAAATGAATTTGCTAAAAACTGTCCACTGGTGCTATGACAGAGACGTTTTCCTTTGTGTCTCTTTACAATTTCTCATTCTTTTATCAACTACAACACTCTAATACAATATTAAAACCTTACCCTGTGATTCACCAACCTGCAAGAGAAAGAATATAGTCCCTATAAATGACTTACCGTACCCACAATATATTTTATTCTTCACACCTCATTACCTACTATGTAATTTCATACTATTTGTAACAAAGTACAGAACTAGAGAAAGTGCATTGGATGTGTTTGATTCGGTTCAACTATATTATTGAAAGTTCTTTGTTAGATCCAACAAAGTCACTTTATCGCTTTGACTCACCACTACTTATGATCCCTGCTTCATAAATTTTGTATTTTATTTTTATTAAAAATGGAGATTTTATATAAAGGATTTTTTTAAGTACAAATTAAATTAATATTTAAAATAAACTTTATTTAGCGTCAATTAAACCATATTAAAATAAACTCAGTTAGGCCTAATATTGTTGGAATTCATCTCACGAGTTTCTATTTGACTTGGTGCAATAAAAAAGTCAATGCTGCGTGAAAAGGACATAGTTTGCAATAGTGTGAGAGATTTGAAAATATAAGAATAACGTGGTCTTTTAATAGTGGGGTTGTTCATGATTTTCTTAAATTTTTGTCTTGGCAAAGCTTAAAGACGATTAGCTGTTCGTTTTTGGATTGGTGTCTATGCCCAATGCAATGCCTAGAAAACACTTAGATATTTAGGGGTGTAATGAGGAAGGCTCTCGGATTAATATCTTCTGATGAAGTATAGGTAGCCGATTTAGAGAGTGGAGTTGGGTTTGTGTTGTGTGCGTGGTACATTATTTTTGTGCAGGAAATTGTTACGTTGGTAGGGAGTTGGTACTGCACGCAAATTGTGGTGAGATCAAAAGAAGAGTATCAAGTCGAGAAGAGAATAGTATCTTGGTCTACGAGTGACAGTGCAGATGTAAGAAGGCTATCCTATAACACGAGTAAGTCAGTACTAAAGCCCGTATGTCGGATGGAACTACAATGGAACGAGTCTGGGGGTATATTCTTGCCTTATTTGCTAATTGTTGTGTATTGTAGTGTTAAATGGATTCTCTTTGGGCAAGACTCTATATGTTTATTGGTTTATCTTGTTGAGTTTATGCATTCCTTGTTTATGCCTAGTTGTAAGTCATAAGTGTTGTTTGGGGAAATGTGACTCTGGGTGCCTTGATGAAGGTTTCTAGGTTTGGTTTCATTTATTTATTTTTATAATAGGGTTGGAATACTCGTTAAGTACTTCTATTAATTTTATTCTTCACTGTTAAAAAAAAGGTGTTCAATTCTTAAAAAGAGTATTATGAATAAGTTTAGAACTTCAAATTCATCTTCAATCACCAACTATCTTGTGTCCCCCTTCTTTCACTGGAAATTTGAGATACTATTAATAAATTGTTCCTCAATCTCTTTTCGACACACAAACCTTTCTCCACGCCATGATAAGTTCCAACTACAACGTGCCATGCTATTCTCATTACCCTTTTCCATGTGCCTACCTCTACCATTGACTTATCTTTACAAAGTGAAAATGAATATTGCCTTGGATACTTAACTTGAAGTGGTTGGTCATCCAAAACGCTTATCCTCTAAAAATTTCACTTTCTTACCGTCTCTTATCTTCCACGTAACATTACAATCAAACCAGTTATTGTAAGGACCTTCACTCCACATTTTACTCAAATCCTTATACTAAATAGAACACTTTCTGTTAATTAAGTTCTCACCTATATTTCGCGAAGACTCGTATCTAGACTCTAACACTTCCTTCTATAATTCTTCATCCTCCATGCCTAATCTCTATTTTCACTTAACGAGTAAAGCGGAATTAGATGTGTCTATATATTATGGCACCCAAACCAAACAATTTTTCTACCTTGGTCCCGCTCTCAAAAAAAATCTTGCTTGTAATTTTGTAATTAGTTTACACACAAACCGATATTTATACATGATACATCTTCTCCGTCATTCTTACTTTAAAATAATATCCAATATAAATCATTAATTAGAATCAATTTCCATATCCTTCACGTTTTATTTTCTCTAAAAAGTTTCTCAAGCGTCACTAGGTGAATAATAATGAGAAAGAAAAATATGTAACCTGTATTTATACACTTATAAATGATCGATTATTAAACATTTTGAATACCAAGTTCAATTCACACCTACATTTTTTTTTCTTTTTAACAACTTAATTTTATTTTTTAAAAACACCAATATTTTACTTTTAATGTCCAATTAAATAATTTAATTAAATAAAATAAACAACTATATTATATTATTTTATTTTAGGAAAAACAAAATTTTACAAAAGGAAATAGTCTTGATCGAATTAATTTAATTTAATATATTTAAAAAAATTTAGAAAATTTCAGCCAAATTAAATTAATAAAAGCTGAATTGAATTTCATTTACTGTTACTGAATGTGATTGATAAAGATCCTTATCTAACCCTATTTCTTTGTTGAGGGCAATTACTCCAGAAGACCCCCCATTCAATTATTTTTACGTTTCTTAAAAAAATAAAGTATATTTGATTTCATATTTTAAGATGATAGATCAATAATAAACTCAAAAATGCAAAATAAAGAAGAAAATTATAAATTACATTACATAACTGTCCATTCTTTTCTCTTCCAAATTAATTCAAATAAGTTTTCAACATAAAAAATTATCTTCCTTTTCTAAGGTCACTGAAAAAGATCCCAATTAAATAAGTTGTGAGGAGTTAGGTGAATTGCGTTACTATATAAATGGTCCCATTATTCTTCGCCATCCTCATCCTTGTTCTCTCCATTTCTTCCTTCTATTACTTGCTTCTTTCTTCAGCATCATGACACTTGCTGGTAAAATCAGCACTGAAGTTGGGGTTCATTCAACTGCTGAAAAGTGGTACAACCTCGTCACAACCCAACACCATCAGGTTCAACACCTTGCTGAGAGAGTTCATGCAACCAAGCTGCACCAGGGTGAAGACTGGCATCACAATGAGACCATCAAGCACTGGACTTATGTCATAGGTAATTAAACTTCTAATAACTCTATGTACATTATTTTCTCCCTGAATTTTAATATACTTTTATAGGTAATTCATCTTTGTCATATCAAGAAAGAATTAAACATCCTGAAAATTATGGATGATCCAATAATTAATGGATTGATAGTAAATAATAAAAATTTTAACAATAATTATTGAAATACACTTTAATATTATTTTAGAATGTGAGTTTAAATTGACTAACAAGATGTGAATTCTATTTGTATCTATGAGCATAAAATACTTTCAAAGTGAGATTCTAAAGTCCTTTAAGACATGGACTAAAGCTAAAAGATACAAGCAAGATTTATTTCTTAAAGAAAACAAACTATATATATATATATATATATATATATATATATATATATATATATATATATATATATATATATGAGTAAGATGATCTAAGTTACAACTGAAAAAAAAATGTTACATATAAATGAATTCTTTTGTAATTTATAATTCTTATACAATGATTGTTTATACTGGTCTTGATTGTTTGTGAAAGAACAGATGGTAAGGTTACAACATGTCTTGAGCATATTGAATCCGTTGATAAAGAGAACAAAGCAATCACATACAAATTCTTCGGTGAAGATATCGACCCCAGTTTTAAGGTGTTTAAGCTCACATTTCAAGCAATTGATAAGGAGCAAGGTGGTGCTATTATAAAGTGGACAATTGAATATGAGAGGGTTAGTGAGGAAGTTGATCCTCCGTATGGCTATATCGAGTATTTTCACAAATGCACTAAAGATATTGATGCTCATTTTGTGAAGGCATAGCTGAAAGAAGGAAAGTAAAAGAATAAATAATGGACCCACTTGCCCTTGAAATTGTGATGTTGGAGGAAAAGTGTTCTTATCATGTAGGTCTTTTGTCTGAATGAAATAAATTTGATATAGATGTTAGTGGTTGGAAGTGTGTGGTGCTGATGCATAGAAATGAATGTTTATGCTTTGTAAAATATATAGCAGATTCCATCTGCATGTTAAATGTGTAATTTAAAATAATGATATTTAAACACTTATTATTGTCTCTAATTTCTTTTGATTTAGGTTTGAATTACCAAATCTTCACCAACACGTAGAAATTAGCGAGAGTGTTTAGGAATTTAATATATGTACTTTTTTCTTAATGGGCAAAAAGAAATAAATAAAGAACATAAAAGAATGTCTAAATCTGTTTATAAAAAAAGTAAATAAACAAAATAAGATGAATGTTTTTGGCCAACATAACCATGTACCATCACTATTTGAAATTGACTAGCCCTTGAAGATCAATCTCAACTAATAAAGTATCTAAGTGTAGACAATCTATATCATCTACAATTCCAGAGTAAGTCAAAAGTCTCATCTATTATAATTGGCCAACAAAATCCTCCATATGCCTATCTGCTATTGTTGCTAAGCGAATTACACCACTAGTAAGTTCCTGCACCGGTAGCACAATCCCGAATCTTGTAAAAGAAATTGATTGTCTGGAAAAAATAAATGAAAGCCTGTTTGCTTGTATTCCTGTGCTCCCTGCTTGTGACTAGCCTCGCTATGCCTATGTGATTACTTAATTTGCCATGCAGTGTTAGGATTCGGACGTATAAGATATCGTGAACAAAATAGAAACTTATATCATTATGAAAAGGAATATAATAATTTTCACTATATCACTAGTATAAAAAACTCATTCTACAATAGAATAAAATATTAGTTAAAGCATATCTGATGTAAATAAAAATACCGTGATTTTTTTTAAATTATGTGAAGAGATATTATACCGGTTATTGATGAACCAGTGTAATATATCTCATTCTATATCAGTTGACACTTCTAATTGATGTAGAAAAGACTAAAAAAAATTAAAAATTAAAATTTGGTTTGACATTGAACCTATTACATCGGTTACGAGCCTCAACCGATGTATAATAGGTGTTAGATACTACATCGGTTGTCACCTAAAACTGATATAGAAAATGTCTATTATATTGGTTCTCGCTATAACCCTATAACCGATGTAATATGCTCCAACACATGAAAAAAATCTAATTTTTGAGTGAGCGCGTATGGATTAACTAACCTAATATTTTTACTACTTTCATTATTGTGTTTCTCTCGCGGTGCCACTGAGTCTCTTTAGTGTGTTCTGTGAGTTTTCACTCTCGCTCACGCTCATTTGTTTAGTTCTTTCATTGCCCTCATCTACTTTCTTTAACATTTTTTACATAGGTGTTTTGTTAACATTTTTAGACTTGATGCATGAGTATTTCTCCATCATGATTGCTTGATTAGATATTCCTGTACTTTTCTTTACAAAAAATTAACAAATTGTTGTAAAATTCATTAAAAATAGTTAGAAATTTATTTTTTACTTAAATATTTCTTGCCTGATTCAAAATTCTTCATCCTTAAGTAAAAAAGAAATCAGAAAAGAAATAACAATGGAGAACTTTTTTGACGTTGATTGCGGTTGTTTCTCTCTATCTTCTTCACTCTCTCTCCATCATGAATATTTTAATATCGATGTAAGCTCCGATGATTGTCGCTGTGAGGATTACTGCACTTTTGTTAACATTCGCTACTATCTTAAAAAATGTAGCGAACATTAATCTCTACGGTGTAATTTCTCTGGTGTATTCACTGTCAAACTATGAAGAACCTCTGTCGCATAATTATTGCCACTGTAGAAGCCATCTCTGTGGTGCATTATGGACGGTCACCGCCGAGTCGCTATTTTCCCTGCGACAATCTCTAAATTAAGGGGTAGAAGACAGCGTGAACGAGCAGAAGTTATTCAAATTGAGCTTAACTTCATCATTTTATTATTGTTATAATTTTCTATAGAAAAGAATAAAACAAAAGAAAAAAGATAGTGCTGATGTTGCAAGAACACGTAAAACTATCACGCCGCTGTGAACCACCACTTCAGCTGCAAGCACCGCCTAATAATGCCTTTATTGTCATGTCCCCATGGTACGTTTCATTTACTGTACCTTTATCGCATAACATCATTCTACTCAAAACCGTATCACTTTAACTTTTTTTTTTATATCCTATTCAAAAGTAAACCCTTGTGTACTGTATGGCCGACCGAACACTATGGACCGACCGATAAGTGGTCTTGATGAACTACGCGTGGCACATAAAGCAAGATATTCAAGTAAGGGCAAAAGAGTAATTGAATATCTTGTAATTAATTCCTTTTATTATTCTGTTACCAAAACCGTAACAGGAGAAAATGGGCCCAAATCCATCAAGCCCACCACTACACTTACAAATACAGGCTCAGTCATCTCAAGCGAGGTATCTAAAAACTCTGATCTTTATTCCTGCACACTCTAACCCTAAATTGACTTGAGCGTCGGAGTACCTGTAGGACCCCCCTCCCGAGACGGTGAATTTCAGAGCATTCGGTACGCTAAGGAGCAGATCTTGGAGCAGTCAGGGGGATCAGCACGAGGAGATATTGTTGTTGCTAGAGCCAACCGGTCCTGTGCGATAACATTTTGGCGGCCACCGTGTGGCCGAGATTGACCTAGCAACGTTGGTGCCGACAAGGAACAATCACGATGGTCAGCAAGTCAATCAGGAAGGAAACCCCTAGGCCATCCTAGCCGAGATGCAAAGAGAACTAGAGTTGATGCGCAAAATGCAAGAAGAAGATAGGTTGCAGAGGGAGGAAGAGCGGCTGGGCCAGGCGGGCGCCAACGACGCCCTTCGAGAGGAAAATGAAAGGCTCCGACAGAAGCTGGAGAGGATCGAAAAGGCGCAGCACAGTGGAAACGTTCACGCGGAAGGAGACAGGTCCCGACCGACCTAACAGCTGCAACCCGACCGAGAAAGAAACGAGCCCCAACGAGAACGTCCGGCGGAAAATTCTCGCCGGAACGACCAAGACGCGACATCGCGACGTGTCGAGGATTCGGCAGATCACCAGTTCTCCTTCACCGATGATATACTGGCAACTAAGTTACCGCCCAACTGGAATAATCCCACATTGGACAAGTACGATGGCACTACAGACCCGAACGAACACATCGACTCGTACGTTTCCCAACTAACCTTGTTTACGACGAACGGATACATATATTGCAAGGTCTTCCCAACCTCCTTGAGGGAGGCGGCGCTCAGTTGGTTTACCCGCCTACCCCCCGGATCGATAGACTCTTTCGCGACCTTGAAGGCCAAATTTATAGCCCAATTTGCAACGAGTAAGCCGCATCAGATGACCTCGGTTGCGCTGGTAAACATCCGACAGGAGAAGGGGGAATCCCTCAAGTCTTTCATGGCAAGGTTCGGACAGGTCGCTCTCGGCATACGCGGACTCCTACCGAAAGTAGCAATGGCATATTTGATCACAGCACTTAGGTCGGGGCCATTCGCAGATAGTCTGGCCATGCAACCCCCGGCCAACATGGACGATCTCCGCTGAAGAGCTACTCAATTTATGCAGGTAGAAGAATTGCGACAATATTCGAGAGGTGAGCAAACCCACGGGAGAAGGGCCGACCGGCCGTTCAACCCCCCGCGATACAGGGACATGTCCGAAACGCAGAGGTTCACAAAGTACACACCACTCAATACCGGCCGGACGCGCATCCTTGAGGAAGCTTTGAGTACCGACCTCATTAAGGAACCAAGGAGGGGTGTATCGCCCCAGGACGCCGACCGGAGTAAGTACTGCCGGTACCATCGTTGTCATGGTCATATAACAGGGGAATGCGCGACCCTCAAGGATAAAATCGAGGAGCTGATCCAGGTAGGCCACCTACAGAGATACGTCGCAAGGCGACGACAGTACGAGTGGCGCCAAGAGCGCAGTCCAATGGTTATCCAGGCGATCGATACCCAGCAGGATGATCCAATGGTTATCACCATCGATCTGGCGAACTGTGAAGTAAGAAAGACATTGGTAGACCAAGGCAGTTATGTCGACGTGCTCTACTGGAGGACGTTCAGAAAGATGGGGTTAGAGGAAAGCGAGATAATCCCTTTGGATGAGCAGATAGTGGGATTCTCCGGAGAACGGGTCGACACAAAAGGATACGTTGACTTGGACACCAGGTTCTGGGAGCCCGGCCGGGGACAGAAAACCATCTCTGTCAGGTATATAGTAGTGGATGTTAACATATCCTACAATGCGTTGTTGGGGCGGCCGTCCTTGAACAAACTTGGAGCCATAGTCTCCACGCCGCATCTGGCAATGAAGTTCCCATCCGACCGAGGCACCGTGGCGACCGTTTATGCCAACCAGAAAACGGCTAGGGAGTGCTATGTGGCAAGTCTGAAACTGAAAACGACCGAGACGACCGCGAAGAGAAACGTTGCCCAGAGGATGGTTGCCATGACGGATCTAGACCCTAGGATCAATGATGATGTAAGGATGAAGCCGAGTAACGACGTTACCGAGTGACAGTTGGCAAGAGAAGGCCAAAACACTCGATTAGGCGGAGGCATGACAGAAAGCGAAGTCAAAAGGGTAACCAAATTGCTGGCCGATAACAGGGACCTTTTTGCCTGGACGGCTGAAGACATGCCCGGAGTGGACCTGAGAGTGATGTCCCACAGACTCTCCGTTTGTAAAGAAGCTCGGCCAGTTGCACAAAAGAAGAGAAGAATGGGCGAGGGAAAAAGGAATGCAGCTGCACTTGAAGTGCAAAAACTACTGGAGGCCGGATTTATAAAAGAAATTCATTACACCACATGGTTGGCAAATGTGGTGCTGGTGAAAAAGAGCAATGGACAATGGAGGATGTGTGTCGACTATACGAGTTTGAACAAAGCCTGTCCGAAGGACGCATACCCGCTGCCTAGTATTGACCGCCTGGTAGACGGGACGGCCGGTAACAAGGTGCTCAGTTTTTTTGGCGCATTTTCGGGGTACAACCAAATTCCGATGTACGACCGAGATGTGGGGAAGACAGCATTTATCACCGAGGCCTCGAACTATTGTTATCAAGTCATGCCCTTCGGGCTGAAGAATGCAGGTGCTACTTACCAGAGGTTAATGGACCGAGTGTTCAAGGATCAGGTCGGCCAGAACGTGGAAGTGTATGTTGATGACATGGTGGTGAAGTCCGCCACGTTCGACCAACACCTGACCGACCTAGACGAAGTATTCGGCCAACTTCGGAAGTTCAACATGAGACTCAACCCAGCAAAGTGTGTGTTTGGTGTAGAAGGACCTTGGGATTCATGCTCACGTACAGGGGGATAGAAGCTAACCCCGACAAGTGCTCGGCCATATTAGACACGCAGAGCCCTACCACTCTCAAGGAGGTACAAAGCCTTGTTGGCAAACTCACGTCACTCTCCAGATTCTTACCTAGATTAGCCGAAAAAATAAGGCCGATCGTGAAAACATTGAAAAAGGCGGACAAATTCTAGTGGAGCGACGAGTGTGAGAAAACCTTCACAGAGATAAAATCAGCAGTATCATTAACCCCTATCTTACAGAAACCGACCCCAGGAGGCGGACTCCTATTATACATCTCCCCTTCTGAGGATGCCATCAGTGCAGCTTTGGTGCAACAGGAAGACCAAAAACCGGTTTATTGTGTAGGACGGGCCTTGCAAGATGCAGAGACCAGATATCAGCTAATAGAAAAGGCCGCGTTGGCAGTCGTGTATGCCGCTAGAAGACTTCGACCATATTTTCAGAGTCACGCAGTGTCAGTGAAGACCGATTATCCGGTGGGGAAGATCCTTTTAAGGCCTGAGCTGGCCGGACGAATGATATCGTGGTCGGTCGAGCTCTCGGAATTCGGGTTGAAGTTCGAACGGAGAGGGCCCATTAAGGCGCAATGCCTGGCCGACTTTGTGTTAGAACTCCAAACACCGGAGCGACAAGTTGTATGGATGTTGTATGTGGATGGCTCGTCCAACAGTAAGCAGTGTAGAGCGGGAGTCGTTTTGGAAAGCCCGGGTGGGCTGAAAGTGGAGCAATCGTTGCACTTCAACTTCAAGGCATCTAGCAATCAAGCTGAATACGAGGCCCTCATAGCTGGATTAAACCTGGCAGGAGACATGGGAGTCAAGCAACTAAAATGTTTGACCGACTCCCAATTGATGGTCGATCAGATCAACAGGACTTTTCAGGTAAAGGATCCGCTATTAACAAGGTACTATCAAAAGGTGTCTACCCTCCTCTCCAAACTCCAACACGCAGAGGTCCAATATGTACCTAGGAGCAAAAACGGAAGTGCAGATGCATTGTCTAAACTTGCATTAAGCAAAAGGAAAGGCAGATTCGACACTGTCATTCAGCTTACCCTGAGCAACCCAACCGTATCAGAAGAAGATTGCATGAACATCGAGATGAAGGAAGACTGGCGGTCGCCCATTATCCAAACCCTGAAAACACTGTTGACGGGGGAGGTTGTGGCAGATAAGGCGTTAGCCAAGAAAGCCGCCCGATATGTCCTCATAGCCGACGACCTATATAAACGAGGCTTCACAACCCCACTTTTAAAGTGCTTGGGGAAAGAGCAGTCCGAATATGTGATGAACGAGTTACATAACGGAATTTGTGGCATGCACTCCGGTCATAAGACTTTAGCCGCCAGAATAGTCCGGGCCGGGTACTACTAGCCGACAGTCCGCCAGGATTGCGTCGATTACGTGAAGAAGTGCAAAAGTTGTCAAGAAAACGGACAGGTTTATCCGTCAACCGCCGACCGACTTGCAGATCATAAGTGCTCCCTAGCCTTTCGCCAAATGGGGAATGGATATCCTAGGTCATTTCCCACCGGCAACCGGACAACGGCGATTCTTAATTGTGGCAGTGGACTATTTCACAAAATGGATAGAGGCCGAACCCCTGGCCAAGATCACGGCCACCAATGTCCAAAACTTCACGTGGAAGCTAATTTGCAGGTTCGGCGTTCCTCATACGGTCATCACTGACAACGGCCGACAATTTGTGGACCGAAAGCTAGAAGCCTTCTTCAATGAACTAGGGGTCAAACACATAACCAGTTCGGTGGAGCACCCACAGACGAATGGTCAAGCGGAGGCCGCCAACAAGGTAATCTTGTCTCAGCTGAAGAAAAGGTTAGGAGCTGCCAAAGGAAAGTGGGCCGATGAGTTACTTGAGGCCTTATGGGCGTATCGCTGCACACCGCAGACATCTACTGGGGAGTCCCCATATAACCTAACTTACGGGACGGACGCTATGTTGCCGGTCGAGATAGGAGAAGCCACAATAAGGAGACAACTGAGAAACCTTTCACTGAACAATAAATGCATGAAAACTGAGTTAGATCTCCTTGATGAACTCAGAGAGAAGGCAAGAATAAAAGAAGCAGTCTGTAAGTAAAGGGCAGCTCGCAGGTATAATTCTAAGGTAAATCCGAGGAGTTTTCAGCAGGGCGACCTCGTTTGGAGAATGACTGGCGATGCCAAGAAAAATCAGACGGATGGAAAGTTCGCGGCCAACTGGGAAGGCCCCTACAAAGTCAGCCAGGTGTTAGGCAAAGGAGCGGTTAGGCTGAAATAGCTGGATGGGGAGCAGATTCCCAATACCTGAAATGCAGACCACCTCAAAATTTATTTCAGTTAAAGTCACGAATTGGTTTTGTTTTTATTATTCAGACTTATATGTGTTAATTAACTTTTTCAACGGTGTACTCTTTCCTACCTATGGCATTTTTTCCCTAAGGAGGGTTTTGGCCAAGGAGGTTTTAACGAGGCACCGCATGCAATAAGAATCGCAGTTCTCTTTTACATTCCGCGCAGGTTTTACATCCCA
>Ga0209489_106903_pt1 | contig 17616 bp, 11 predicted proteins | sample SiratrowhiteBW_FD_187527 | JGI IMG/M metagenome (GOLD analysis project Ga0209489, IMG submission 187527) | Root nodule microbial communities of legume samples collected from California, USA - Siratro white BW (SPAdes) (version 2) | ecosystem: Host-associated > Plants > Roots > Nodule | place...
AAAAAAAAAAAAAAAAAGAGCATAAGTAGTTTTAAAAAAGAAACAATATAAATAAGTTTCAGAATTTTTATAAAATAAAAAAGAGTCCAAGTAAGTACTTTTAAGAAGGAAAAAAAATGTAAAGAAATTTTAAAAACTAATCAATTCAAATAATTTAAATTTTCTCTATATATAAATCATTCAAATTAAAACATGGTTAACTTTTCTTCATATTCTTCCATTCAAATTAATTTCATATTTATTTTAATTACTTAAATGACAATTAATTAATTTCAATGACTACATTTTCATTTTCATCAAAATTTCCAAAACGGTTTTATCACTATGTATTAATTCTAATTTAATTTTATATGCACAACCCAATAGAACATTGAAAAATAGGAGAGGAAAGGTGGGAGAATTAATTACCCTAAACTCTTGCAATAGCCTACCTATTTCAATTAATCAATTAATTAGTTAATTAAAACCGTACATTTATTCCACAATTTCATTACTTTAACTGAATTGTGTTATCTTCTCACGATTTCATATATCTTAAATTAAATCGTGCAATAATAGAACGATTTATTCACAATGATATCGTGCAATCTCTGCATGATTTATCCATATCCAGAAATAAAATAAAAAATACACCATTTTGAGAATTTAAAAAAAAATTACAATAATTTGGGAAATTTGCTCCCTTTATTCTTAACTAAAGTTGTTTTTACACTAAATAAAATAATCATAAGACAGAACTGAAATTTTTGGAATGATATATTAACCCTGAACTAAATTACTTTTTAAAAAGAATTAAAAATAAATAATAAATATATTAATTAATCATTTCATTGTAATTTTAATAGACAAAGAAAAAGATTAATGTTTCCTAATTGACGACTTCAAATAATTAATTAACTGCACGTATAATTATTTTTCTTCCATTTTAGTCGTGAAACAGTAGCAAATAGATAAAATTATATTATTTTAAAAATCTAAAGACGGACAGTAGCGTAGAATACAAATAAGGCACCAAAATTTAATCTTATTGTTGTAAACATATTTCTTGCACCGTTTAATTCAACATAAATATAAGTCTCTTGGTGTAATTTAATTAGTTTTATAAATTGATTGGTATAATTGAATTAGTTTTTCTATTGGTGTAACTGAATCAATTTTTCTAGTGGTGTAACTGAATTAGTTTTTTTATCTAGCTTTCATCAATTTAGATTGTTAGTATTTTAGAGAAAGTTTCATCTTTCAACTTGTGTATATTAACTTTATTAAATTTAGTTAAATTAATTTATAATATTCATTAAAGGATCTATTTTATTCCTTGATTCTTTGAATATGAAATGAAATTTTATGTGTTTCTTTTTTCATATTTATATTTATTATAGTGCTATAATTATTATTTTATCATGGTACCAGTATTTACCCATAAAAGTGATCAACAATCTCAAAGAGAATAATGAGGACAAAAGTCATTAATGAATAAGCTTTATACTAAGATTGCAACAGTTGCATACCCTACTTGCAAGCATGAGTCCATTACAACAACATTAAAATTGAAATCCTATCAAGAATTTATTTTATATTTATCTCAGTAAGAATTCTGAGGTGAATCTAATTTCATTTATAGTAACACCAACCAATTTTCATATGTGAGAGTGTGCCATGAAATTAGGGTTAATTTCCAAGAACAAGTTGAAGTTTGAAGTAGGTGGTAGGGACTTTCTTAAAGTTTGACACAATCACTTTTTAGAGTGCTCTCAATAAGGCTTAGGACAAAATCACTGGGAGTTTTGTGGAGAGTTTTAATGATGCTATTAAACAAATACATGTGTTATATCCTACATTCAACCTTTCTACTCTGGCTCTCTCAAAATTTTTTTGTAAAGGTCTAGATTATTGACGAGTAAGCATGAACATCAATGAATTTTTTCTTTTACTTGACTTGGGTAGTGTTTTCGATCTTGTTCATATCTTGTGTAGATTAGAGATGTCAATGTAGGTTGGATATGCGGGCTGGCCCACCAACCTGCTAGTTAGGGCATTGTGGATTAGCCCACATAACCCGCAACAAACGAATATATTTCAATGTTATTGAAATGAAACAACAATAATGAGTTTTTTAAGTTAAGGCAAGATGATGATTAATTAATCTAGTTTTTTATAAGCTTAGACAATAATTTCTTTTATGTTTCCTTGTTCATGAAAGATGTAACTTGGATATATTTATTTGATGTAGATGTTAATCTTATACTTAGTTAACTTATTTAAATTTCATTAGCAATGATAGACTAATAGGGTGCGAGAAAGATGTGAAACATTAAAACAAAATATTGTTGTAGCATTTGCATGTAAGTATTTTTAAGATTTTGCCTATGCAGGCTGGTTTGCAAGCCAATCATTATGCAGGATGGACCAACAAAACTAACCTTCAATTCTTATGTGGGTTGGCCCACCCCAACCCAGCCCACTTTTTGTAAGGAAAGGCAGAATAGGCTAAAACGGGTTGGACCATCTTACATTACCCTAGTGACCGCTTCTTCCTGCACCTCCATATCATCTTCCTGCACCTCCATAGTCTAGACAAATTTATTGTTTAACCCTTTTTAAAAAATTTCATACCCCATGATACCCTCTACCACCCTTCACATCCTTTCTTCCTCCACTTTGCCTGCACCCCATTCGAACTCCACTGCACCCCATTCAAACTCCATCGACGGCGGCTGCACCTCTACCTCCACCTCCACTGTCAGTGCTCGTATCCCATTTTGCCACTGCAGATCTACATTGAGTGCACCTTGGTTGCTGGTTGCTAGTGTTGATTCTCTATTCACGGTTTTCACAAACCGTAACCCACAAACCTCCACTTGCATCATTTTAGTACCCATTCAAGCAATTGAAAGGAAGGTAAGCATCATTGTAAGTTTAATTTTAGATTGTAGAGGTAGTTGTGGTGGATTGGTGGCGGAAGACGGCGGTGGTGGACTTTTTTTTTACTGTTAAACTGTTCTACGGTTGTAGAAAACGTAAGTAATTCAAAATTTCTCTTCTGCGGTTTGTATAAACCGTAGAACAATAGAAATTTTTTTTATATTCTGCGGTTTGTACAAGCCGCAAAAGAGAAAAAAAAAATTTCTACTGTTCTACGGTTTGTACAAACCGCAGAAGAGAAAAAAATTATTTTCTACTGTTCTACAGTTTGTACAAACCACAGAAGAGAAAAAAATTTGATATGCGGTTTCTACAATCTGTAGATTTTTGTCATACACCTATGCACCTACGGGTTGTATAAACTGTAAGCTCTTATAAATGTTGATTTAACTACGGTTTCTACAATCCGTTAGTGTCTAATATTCTGATTTTAAACTTACGACTTATAGAAACCGTAAATATAAAATTCTTACGGTTTCTACAATTCGTGAAAAACCAAAAACTGGATACCAAATACCTCGACGACGACGACTCTCGTTCTTTTTCAGTCACCCACTCCGGCTGACGGCCGTCCAAAATGCCTTCAATCCGCCACTCCAACACCGTCGGAACCTCCCACCACTGTCACACTTTCCACCTCCATTCAGAACTGCATTACACTGCTTTTCTTTCATTCAAAACCTTAGTTTATAACAACAGGGATAATTTTATAATTTACTCATGTCTATTGTTGAAATTTAAAAAATTATGGAGATGCAGGAAGATGATATGGAGGTGCAGGAAGAAGCAGTCTACCCTAGTATAGACTTTTTTTTTTTTTATTTCTTTTACGAATTGATTTAGTTATGACTTGTATAAATCTCATAATTTCTTTAGCGAATCGCTTTAGTTGTGACTTACATTCAGAGTGTAATCCCTTTTTAGATGAAAAAGGAACTCATATGCCTTTCTTTGTTGATTTCTCTTTTTCCAAGTTCATGAGTTAGGGTTCTTTTACTCTTGGAATAAGAATCATCAAGACTGTTAACCCTTTTCACATGTGTAAGAAATTTGTTAGTATTTGAGATTAAAACCTCTAAAATACATGTTGACCCTTTTCTTTCTGTGTAGGGACGGTTAGTCCTTGGAATTAGATTCCTTAAAGTCCTTGACTCATATAAATTAAAAATAAATAATAAATCCTTCCAAATTTTAATTGTATTTTCATTCATGTTTTTACTAAAAAAAAATTACCTATTTTTAAATTTATAAATTACACTGCCTAATGTTTTTTTTAACATTTCCAACTTCATTTCAAATTTTTAATTTATCAATAAAAATAATCATTCACAAAATTTTAATATTTTTATTATCTTGAAATTAAATTAAATATTTAGACAGTTTAATTTTTTTTATCTCACAACTAATTTTATATTTATTCTCATAATTTTTAATTAAATTTTTTAAAACAATATTTATATAGTCAAAATTTGATTTTTAAAAAATTAATTTCTCATATTCTACAATAAATATTTATAATATTTTTATATATTTTCAGATTTTTCAAATAAAAATCTCACAGACAAATTAAAATATTTAATACTTTAAAATAAGAAAAATATAAAACTTAAAAAAAAAATTCCTTTCAAAATTCGGTTCTCCGTAACCGAATTGCGATTGAATATAAATTTAAAATTACAAAACTTGAATTGAGAATTCTACTTCTTGAAAAATAGAATTTTAATTATAATGTTAGTTTAAAAAATAAAGTTGAATAGGAGTAATTTAAAGAATAACTTTTTTAAAAAGTATTATTGCGGTAAAAATTTCTTAGCATGCATGTGTATGCGTGAGCAGGTCAAACCTGTGTGGATTACAATCATGAAAGTCACTTCTTATATTTACATTTTTATATTTCTCAGTATCAAAGAAAATGGTGTGCAAGCATCTTTGTCCTTTTTGAATACCGATGAACAGCTTCAAGAATATGTGGATGGATGAATAGGGTGATGATGGCTATCTTCACCAACCTGTCATAGCCAGGCTGTTCAAAGCTTGGGTGTACTTTTGTTAATTATTGTAAGCCTGTTAAATCTTACCAGCACCCGCTCTTTTTAGCTTCCACCCATTGCTTACTACATAATCACATCAAAATGTTGCCACCAAATGTCAATTCATTAGACCAATTTTGAACCAAGAGAACATCTGGCCAACTTTTGGGCACACAACATGGGATTTTGGCAATTTTAGGTGCATCATTTAGCATGCAGGGACAGTGTATTTATTTGGGACAAAGACAACAAATTCACAGGATTTATGTTTTAACCTTTTCATCAATTCTTATAAAAAAGTTATTAACTAATATATTCAAAATTTTAGAATGAAAATGAATTTCAAAGGATCCTTAAGAATTTATCCACTTTGAGTATTTTTACCTTTATTTATCAATATTCAATACGTGTTTTCTATTTAACGTTTGTTTTCATTATTTTAAAATAGACCTAACAAAATCTATACAAATAAAGACTACACAAATTTCGATATAACTATAGCTTTATTTTATGACTTCTGTTTAAGATATTTTATCTATCTTTAGTTAAAATTATTTACATTGAAAAGTGTAGATTAATTGTATCCGAAGTTTACATTCCATACAAAATTATTATCACAATTGAAAAATGCAAATTCACGATTCACTATTCCGTTGTTAATAGCATAGGCTATTTCCTTAGTCTACATGAAGTCGAGAAAAATTAATAACCAAAAAGATGCTAATGTACATCGTACGAGGTTGCTCAGTGGGAAATTATATAATTTTCACATTTTATTAAATAATTCAATTAAATATTTTATTATTGAAAAGTTATAATCCCTACGTTAGAAAAAGGTAGAATATCCTCTAGTTGAAGAAAGCAACCAATCCACGCTTCCCCCAACAATCAACATGAATGACAAAATATAGGCTTGGCATTAAATTAGAAAATATTCGCATTATCCACGTTTACAACTTTGAATCATATAATGGTATATTTAAAAATTAAAACAAAATTTCTACCAAGGCACAAAAGCTATATGGCTAAAATTAATGCTTAAATAATAACTAAAAATAAAACAAATGCTCAACAAAGTAAAAACCTCCTGCGTGCTGTGATGACTCCTTCCACATAGCGGTATCATTCTCTACTCACGAATAAAAACATCAGTTTAGCTAAAACATTCTCGAAACCAAAATCGATGCATTTGACAAGCGTTTTTGTGAGGTAGATGAAGTCCCAAAGATGAAGCTGGCCTCAAATGATGGGGAAGGAAAAGGAGCTGTTCTCTTCCAAGCTTTAGTGGATGGAAATAGAACCAACTTTCATAATTTAAATACAATTTCCTGATAGCTATAACTCCAATCCAACCAAAATTTATGACTCACTGGTTGGGTCCAGCTCAGCAGAAGGAAGCGGCTCAGATGGAATCTTAGCAGCTGAATCCTGTTCAGATGTGTCACTATCAGGAGTTGGAATATCTTCTTCTGCACTGTGGTTAGGAGTTTGGTCAGTCGCCTCCCCCTTCAACTCATTCTCACTATATAAATCCTTTTGAACAGGGACACTTGTTTGCTGTTGTGTTGAAAGAACATCTGCGATAGCCTTAATAGCAGCAGATGCCTCATTGCCACCAACTTCATCATCTATGTCAACACCATTAACACTAGGTTCCTCAGTCCCTTCTTCCTGCTTAGGAGGAGGAACAAAAAACGGAATTCTACCCCTCTGCCAGTCATGAAGTATCATCTTTGCTGCAGTCATCAGGTCAGGTTCACCACCCTGAAACAACAGTCACACAAAAGTACGTTATCCTATCTCACCAGAAGAGCAATAAACTACAACAGAAGTCTCGTTCCAGTGGACGGGGTTATTTATATGGATCACAAGCCACCATTCAGTTCAGTAGCAGAGCAAAAAGGTTCAAGAAAAAACACCAAGCAGGTTGGATAAAAGAATCAAACAATTTCACAATATCATGTCATAATTATAATCTATTGAGAAAGAACAGACCAATTAAATCTAAATCCTTCATGATTTGAACTACTGAACTCTACATCTAACTATTGAACTACCCTTCATCTGATTTTTACACGTCTTAACGGGTCTTCTACTCTCCACATGCACAAAAATTCGAACTGATTGAGGGTCTTACAGCCTCTATGTAAACTTCCCTAAAACTTGGCAAACTGCTGTCTTTTGGGGGGGTTACTAAATTGCATCTCTCTCGTTTTATAGAATAGACACAGACTATGAAGAGATGAAACATGTTACTTCAGTTCATTATCGGCTTTTGACTCTCAATAGTCATCCCATACTAAAAATAGTATGCACACAGAAAGCATATATAGTCTTGGCCAAATTGAGCAGTGCCAAAATACAGTTACTATAGCTGTCACTTGCCTCGACAACAATGCTATCATGAAATAATCATCAGATACCAACTAAGAATTCAGATCAACTAAAAAAGAATACCTTCAGAAGTTTGCCAGTTGATTTGCAAAGCTGCAGTAAGAAGTCATTTTCGTCATCCCTGGTGGCAACAAAAAAAATCTTGTGAGATGCCCCAACAGAAAAACGGGGTGAAAAGTTGCAGTATATATAATACTGTCAGTTTTCTTTTGCCTATAATTTCTCTAGTATATAGTTCATAAGTGGGTTGATTGTATGCCATGGCATAAATATGTTCTCTATCAACTAATACAGCTCCTTATCAGAGATGAAGATTGATCATTTGATTGACAAACTTGTGATATTTTCATCAAGCAAACACATGAATATAAAAGGACACACTTTACAGTTAACCACATCTACACCATTAAATTCAGGAGACAGAGCCATACCACTCTTTTATTCTATATGCTCTCTCCAAATGTTCTTTCTTCACACGTTTCAAAACTTCACCGATATGGTCTGCAGCATCTTTCAAATTAGTTACACGCACCTGAAATATAACATGTATTAGCATGACTGCATTGATATAATTACCTACTACAGCAAAATTAACTCCACTACTACAAGCAAAAGCAAGGAGTAAATTATGCACTGGACAAGCACAACTAGTATGAGTCCTAAAAATGACAATAAAATATCACGTGAGCAAATAAAAACTATGATGGTTCAGGATATGCCAGGTTGAAACTAACTTCATCTCACTATAATATACTATAATGTATCACCAATCACCAAACAAATCATAACAAATAAAATAAAACAATCAAACAAAATAGATGATATCACAAGAGACAACTAGGTTGATTAGATTGCATTGAACCATATCCCTAAACAGTTGCTCAACACTGTTAGCAAATTATAACAATGAAACCTTTTCCTCACTTGGTGAAATTGCCAAGGATTAAAGGACTACATCTATTAATTAAATAAACACTAATTAAATTACCAATAAAAATAGTCTGAACAAAACCTTCTTGATAAAAGCACATTACAATCAAAATTAGAGAAACCAGAAGGTAACCTACCACACCCTTCAACACAACATCTGTTTCAGAATCCTTGTTGTGGTAGACTACACCAGGACAATCAATCAAAAAGATTCTCTTTGTAAGCGTTATATACTGCCAGACTTTCGTTTCCCCTGGAATTGGAGCAACCTTGCAGACCTTTTATAGCATATAATTGGATACACGTTAGTCAATTTGTTAAAGTGATTATTCCACAACAATAATTTAAAACTTAAAAAGATTAGTGATTCTATGTTTGCATTAATGTCCATATAAATGCACAAACAACAGCTTAAGGAAAAAATGAGAAGTATAAAGGAGATAGAACTATTACATTCTTTGTACGCAAAGTGTTGATTACCGATGACTTCCCAACATTTGGATATCCAACGAATCCAACAGATATTGCTTGCTTATCCCGTTTCAAACGTGCAAATTGTCTAAGTACTGATAGAAGAGAACCCTATGCACAATAATGACAAATAAGAAAATAGCATATAGCAGGAGATGGAGAACAGCTATGTCAAATTTCAGCTTTATTTCTTTCATAAATTAACACAATTGGCAGATAAAGCAAACAAATTGAATGAAATTAAGTGTATCAGAAATACTTTTCCAAAGGACTTGTTAATGTTTGCATGGAATGCAAGAGTTGGAAATTCTTTAGACAAAACTCTAAGCCATCCTTTTGTGGCCCAAGCAGGAACTAGATCACACTGAAAAGGGGGAAATAAAATTAAATTTGCCTCAAGTTACATAATCGCAATACAGAGCATTTAACATTTTAAAGTAATGTTAAAAACAAATAATGTTGTCACTAACCTTGTTCAATAAAAGCACCATGTGTTTGTGCTTACAATTTTCCTTCAAATGCTTCTCTAAATGGTAACATCTTGTGCCCAGTGGATCCCTTGCATCTAGAACCTGCATTAGGATACATAAAGTACTCAAACTTAGGAAGAGAAGATGGATCTGTTGGACAACTTCAAGGAGTTGTGTTCAAAGAAATCTGACCTACCATATACTTTTATCTAAACAAAGCACAAAAGAAACACAATGAAAGTTGCTTAAAAAATGGAAAACATTAACCAAGACATTTTTTCAAATTTGAAATAAGTCCTAAAAGTGACCATACACTGACACAGCAACATAACAGAAATGCCTATCATAGAGCGCATTTTTCTATGGAACAATCATCTCTAATTGATGCACACTATTGCAGAAACATAGACACGAGAAAATCTAAAGAACAAAAAAAGGAGATGCTACCTGTACAACAACATCTGACGAATCTATCACTTTGTAAAGCTCGCCCCATATGCGTTTACTTTGACCCTTTTCGAACATGGTATGCCGCACTAAATCTCTAAATCCATCTCCTTCATCAGCTTCTCCAGATGCACTAGAACCATACTTCTGTTCGAAAGCATCTGCAGAGTACCATAGCAAAGAAGGAATGACAATAATCTCACACTAAGTAAAACCCAATTAATTTGCAGAAAGAAACTACACATTACATAAAACAAGAATTCCCACAAAAGAAACAAAAATGTTACTACTATTCAGTTCAAATTGAGTGAATCTGTTAAGTGCACCATCATAAAACAAGTAAAAGACCAAGGGGTGCTTTAGATAAGAAACAAAATCTCAATTTTATAATATAACTTTTTGAGCTATTATTTCTAACTTTTAGAAAAACATTTCGCATCTCCTGTTCTCTTAAGTGATCTGGTGAAATGTAGGACAGATAACTTTCAGAAAATAGTAAACTACTTTAGAAAAAGAGTTAACAAGCAAGATATAAATAAATAAACTTCTTTGTTCTCGAGATTTCCTTATTCGGAGAAACTCACGTAACCTTTATGAATTTTTTCACTCAGAAATCGTTTTTCTCAAAACGCACACTAGCAAACAGGCCCTAAACTTTTAAAGATAACAACACAACCCCGTTGCGCATCCAACCTACAAATTCAGAGAAACCATCCTTTTACCTTGAGAACCATCAGCTTTCTTCAGCAAGGACTCGTAGTCAGCAGCCATGAGGCTGGGACGCTTCCTTTTGGTCTTAGGTCCAAACGCATCTTCAAAAGGCTCTCTATCAAGCAGATGAACCCTTACTTGCTACATTCAAAATCCTTAAACCATTACTAAATTCATTCTCATTTTTATTTTAAAAAACGTTCACAACTCATTCACCAATCACGCAGAGCCTAACAAACAAACCTTCTGGTGATCATTGAGCAGCGACAGCGGCAGTTTCTTCTCCTTAAGAATCACATTGTAATTACTCGACATGCGACTCTGCAGCTCTTCCCGGAAGAACTCGAGCTCCTTCTGATTCACAACACGCGTATTCCCTGCGGATTGTATTATTCGCAAGTTCAAGTTGACGAAACGCGATTATTATTATTGAATTAAGCATCTAAGTGATGGTTGTTATGAAATTGGACATACCGAACCATCGGCGATCAGGTTGGATTCGAGTGCTGGGAAGTTCCTTAGACTGAAACTCGTTGGAGAGGACTTTTCCTTTTCGGTCTCGCACGGGCCTGGTGTTGTACATCTTGAGGCGGCGCACGGTGGCGGCGGAGCGCCTCTCCTTCTTCGCGTCATTGCTGCGGTTAACGTCGAGAGAGTGCTTCGGCTTGCCGGAGACGTTCACCTTCTTCTCCTTCTTCTTCGCCATTGCAGTTCAGAGAGAAAGAGAGATTCGAGTTGGTTTGTTACCACTGAGTGCGAAACCAACCAACGATGTTAGGATTAGGGTTTTAGTTATGCTGAGAGGAACACTGAGATTTTTTTTTTTTTTTTTGCGACAATGATTGAGTTAGAGACCCAGTTAAGTTCGTAAATGGGCCTGAAAGCCCAATTAAAAATACAAATATTTTTTTAAGATAACAAAATTAAATTCATCAATTTAAAAATATAAAGATGCATATTTTAAAAAGATGGACTTAAAAAGTATGCGCTAATTAATTTATTTTCTTAAAAAATAATTTGAATTTAAAATTCTGGATTATGAATAAACTTTTAGTGCATAAACTTTAAAGAGTAAAATACATTCCTTAAATAAAATTTATCATCATATCAGAACTCAAAATCGTTGAGCCATCATTTCTTAACAATATTTCTATTGTACATACATAGAGAGGGTTCAACAATGAGTATTTAAAAAAAAATTGAACATAATGATAAATTTATATTTGAATAAAATATTTTTGTTAAAAATAATACAAAAAATTATTTGACTAATAAATTAAATAATTAACACGTTATTTTTTCACATAATAATACGTAAATAAATATGTAACTAACGATTTAATAATTGCGAGTAAAACTTAAACAAAATTATACTTCTTGTACTATAAATGGATAATCTTCTTGTAATCATGCTAACACCATAATTGACAATACCTTTTATATGAAAAATAAATAATATAATGATAATGTCCATATGTGTATTTAAGAGAACAAACAACCAATGCGATTAAAAATAAAAAAAAATTACAGTTATCTATGAGCAGATAACTTTTTGTCTTCTACTAAAAAAACACAAAATAAGAAAATACATATATAAAAAATATATTTAAACCAATTTTAAATCTCTCTATCAGGGTATCTTTCTAAAAAAATATGAAACAAATTTATCATTTGAGTTAAAATTAATTTATATGAAAGATTAAAATAATAATATGTATATGGAGAAGCTACATGTGACATCCTCCACAAATCAACTAATTCATAAGCTAATTTCAAATTTATGGGAAAACTCAATTTATCATTTTTTTTTCCCTGTTAGATGTAGAAACTTGTTAAAACAAACAGTTATCTTTATCAAGGAAGAGATTCAAAATTCAGTAAGATATAACTTTTCATATAACATATATAAGGTCAATTTTTATTATTTCAGTATAATAACAAATCTTCATACCGTAACTAAAATTCTATTTGAGTTTTAATTATATCTATTGACAATGTGTTAAATATTAACATAAACATCATGACGTAAAGAATGTTAATGATATATTAATTTATTATTTATTTTTCATATCAATAAACATTGTCGATTATCATTTTTAATACAAATGCAAATCGACTTAGTCAGAATGAATGTTATAGTTTTCCCAATCAACTTATCAAAAGTGCTTTGTCTCATTTTTCGTTTGTTTTGGTTTAAGGAAATAGAAAAGAGAATGAAATAGAAAAATTATATTTTCAAAAATAATTTTATATTAAGATAAAAATTGTTATATAAGTTTTGAAAAATAATAAATAATTTATCGTTAAGGAAAAAGTTACTTCTTAATTATAAAAAAAATATATTTTTGAACAATTAAACGAAAAAGTTAAGAAAAAGGTTACTTCTTAATTATAAAAAAATATTTTTGAACAATTAAACGAAAAAATAAATCGTAAACCGCTAGAAGGAGGGCTTGAACCTCCGACCTTGTGGTTAACAGCCACACGCTCTAACCAACTGAGCTATTCCAGCTTTGTGACAAGCCCATACAAAATTTATTTAAATTCTAAATTAAGTCTTGTCTGGTTGTAGTTGAGGGTTCATATTCTTCAACAAAACATGCTATAAACAGAAAGATAAGTGCTACTAGTAAGATTTTTCAAACATACTATCTGATATTGATTAAATTTTATGTGAACTACAAAATCACAAGTGACACTTATTAAATTCTAAGTTCCAGAAAATTTTATGAATTCCAACAAATTTCAATCAACAATTAAATAGGCTAAAGAGAATGTTGCTGGTATTCTGATATGAAAAATTATCTTAGTTTAGGTGTGGGCTCAAAGAGTAGCATGCATGCATTTCAGCTGGTTCAAATAACTTTGAAACCAGCAGCCATCACATCTTTGCTCCTAACATATTGCTCACTCAAGTCTTGTTTGTTGGTGTTGACAGTGTTGTTGAGGAAACTGGAAAACCATTGAACAGAAAGTTTGGGAATCCTCTCAAGAGTGTCTCTATTCACATAATAAAGACCATATCTGATGTCATAGCCACTTGCCCATTCAAAGTTGTCCAACAATGACCATATGATATATCCTCTCACATCAGCACCTTTCCTGCACATAATAAAATCCCTCCTTGTCAACAAAGTAACTAAGAATAGGCCTTAAACAATGTTGCTACTCATCACTCACCTTATGGCTCTAAGAAGAGCTGCAAGGTAAGCTTTATGATAATCTACTCGTTTGAAATCTTGTAGTAGATCATTCATTGTCATATCAGGTTTGGGGGGTGATGAATATCCTGAAACAATTTTCATGTGGCCATACATAAGTTATTAATTAATACCTTCACAAAAACAACCTTAATGGTTAAGGTTCCTTGTCCCTTAATGCAAGGAAAAATGTTTGAGATTACATTACTCATTCATTGATCAAGCAACAACCAAGGAAAATAACAAAAATGGGAGAAAATGAGATCATTAAAGTCATATAGTTTTCACTCACCATTTTCTGTAATGTACATGGGCTTGTTATGGTATCTTGTCTTGATGTAGTCTACAATCTTCTCCAAGCCTGTGGGAACCACAAAGAACCTTGGATTTCCTGTCTACTTGAACAAAAGAAAATGTATCACAGATTATGATGAATGTTTCTCCTTTGTCAAACATTTAAGTAAACAGTATAACACAATGGTACCTGATCACCAATAGGAATGCCATCTCTTATTCCGGTTGTTTCTACAAAGCCTCTTATTGGACGATCTGCTCCTAGAGGACAAGCAGAGAGGGAGCAGTCCTTGGCATAAAGAGTTCCATAGTTATTGATTCCAATGAAGTCTAAGCTTCCTTTTATGAGATTCTTCTCTTCAGGAGAGAATTTTGGCAACTGGCTTCCAAGAATAGAGCGCATTTCAGCAGGGTACTCACCAAAAACCAAGGGATCTAAGCACCTACAAAATATCAGAATTTTCTTGTGCTGCTAATCTTTTCTTTAATAAAGTACATAAGGATTTATGATAGTTCTTACTTACTGACACAACTTACCAGGATACAACAAAAGACAAGACCCTTTTCACAGCTTGTCTATGGCATTCTTCATCTCTAAGAGGTTCATACATGAAGGTATGAGCAACAATGCCAATGATTCCACCTTGCTTTTCCTGGATTAGTTTAAGATCTTAGAAGCCCATCTTAGCCTTTAATCCTTTTTCCCCTAAACTAGAAAATGTGACAGCAAATACCTGAAAATACTTTCGGTACAACTCAACAGCCTTGGCATGTGAAAGTAGCATATTGTGCATGACAATGAGAGGCTCGACATCAGAGTTACCAGTAGAACAATTTCCAAAAGGTGGTGAACAGTGACCAGGGGGATATGTTCCTCTTATAAAGCCAAAGTCTGCAACTAGGTTTGGTTCATTGATGGTAGCCCAGTACTTAATCCTGTCTCCAAAGCTCTTGAAACAAATTTCGGCAAAATAAACAAAATCTCTCCTACAATAAAAGAATACACGGTTATCAAAGTTTTACAGTAAAATTAGCTTAAGTTATGCTGAGGAATTCATCAGCTTAGAGGACAATTTCTTGGAAGAAGTGGAAAATTCCAAAATCCAGCATTTATATCATAGGGCTGAAATAGTAAGATCAACGCATTTACTGTATCAGGGGACTAAGCCAACCACCATATTGTTCTTCCAGTTCTCGTGGCAAGTCATGATGGTGAATTGTCACAAACGGCTCAATCCCTGGATTAAGCACACCATCTCCATATTTAGGTACAACTTAGGACAATGTCATGCGGTTATAAACACAAATATTAAATATGAAGTTCCACAAAACAGCTTAGTTTTCTTTTCTAGGGAGAGTTAGTTCCTGTGTCTTGCCAAAAGTGAATGCCATCAATCTGAAGTCAAAACAAAGTAGCATTATTGTGGAATATAAAGAACCACGTGGGCAATTATACTTCACCTCTAAGCAGCAGATTGTCTATGAGTTTGTTGTAGAACTCTATTCCACTTGGATTTATATCCCCATATATCCCTCCTGTTAATGAAGACCAAATTGATCAGAAATTTTTTGATGATAAGATCATAAGAACTATGTTCGTGTATTCTTGTTAACTACTTACTAGGTAGAATCCTTGTCCATGAAATAGAAAATCGATACACGTTAATCCCAAGAGAGGACATCAACTTGATGTCTTCCTGTGAGTAAGAAGGACACTAATTAAGTAAGTCAACGATGCTATTCATAGTATAACAAGCTGATAGTTACCAAATATAGATGATAATGATCATCTGCAGTGTCACCATTCTCACCATTGCTTATCTTTCCTGAAAATTTATCAAATTCCATAATGTTCATTAAGGTCATCATTATAATTCCATAACTTTATGCACAACAAGAAACGAAGATAGACTTTGCATATTCAACCGACACAATTTACCTGGAATATGACTAAAAACATCCCAGTTGCTTAAACCCTTGCCATCTTCAAGAGGGGCTCCCTCGATCTTTTATTTTGAGAAGAAAAAAGGAAAACCCCATTATAAAAATAGCAACTTTTAGACATTTCAGAAACAGAAAAGGAAAAGTAAGCGACCTGTGTAACTCCAACAAACTTGGTATATTTCAGATAAAATAAAAGTCAAAGTTTTGAGTAACTCCAACGATAATTTGAAGGCAGGAAAAGGTAAGGTGAAACATGTACCTGGTAGGAGGAAGTGGATGCTCCGAAGAGGAACCCTTTTGGGAATTGAGATCTGCTGATTCCATCTTCTAATCCAAGACAATTTTGGACATTAGAAGAAACACAGCAAAGTAGTATCAACACAAGAGCCAGTTGCTTTCCCAACATAATCGTTTTTGTCTGACTATTGTTAGCCAAAAAGTTGAAAACATAACATAACTGGCTCAAGACATTCTGGTGTTAGAAAGTGACATGTCTTTCAGCTAACTAATTCTCATAATTCTGTAAGTACCATTATTATAGTGTGAATAATGTTATCTTTTAATGAAGAGAATTTTTTCCTTCCCTTTTCCTATCAACTTAATGATGGCTACATTTTTTTTTAAGTTTTTAAATAGATACTTTTTATGTTTTTAATGTAATAGCATTTGGTTATCTTATATAATAATATGAAAAACATTTTTTACTCAACTATAAATTTTCATTAAAAATATAAAAAAAAAAGTTATATTTTTATAGAACATTGTTTAAATGTAAAATTAATAAATAATATAAATATATGAATAAATTTAATAAAATTATTATAATTAAGTATTTAATATAAGTATAAATTTAAATAAAATGAGACATGTGAATGTTATATTATAAAATGAAAATACCTAATCAATTGTTTAAGGGTAAAAGTGGTACAAGGGAGATAATATTAATATTTTATTATTTAAGTATAAAGCTTATAGATTAAAAAAAATTAACTATTTAAACCTTATTTAAGAGAAATCACTGTCTCTTTATAACATTTTTTCTCTATTTTCTCTATCTTATCTTTAGACTTCTAAAAGATCTATATATCATTTCATAAATCATAGTTCATCTTAATTATTTTGGTGGAAAACAAAGTGGATCAGAATTTGTTTTAAAGTAAATTTTTCTTTATCCATTTTCTTAAATTGTTTTTGGAAAGTTTTACATGTATGGAAACTAAAGGTCTTGCATGTGGTATTTCTATACAAAATTAGCTCTCTTGTGTTATAGGAAAAGTTTGAAAGCTTGACTTTAAATCTAAAAAAGTTTTAATATAAAAAAGAAGTTAGTTATGTTTTGATAGTACTTAGAGTAAATGACTTAGATAGGTGACACGGAAAATTTGATGTCATACAAGGACTTGAGTTGTTTAAATATATATATTTAGTGGATATACATGTGATAAGTATTATATAATTTGTATGTTTTAATGCACTTAAAAGCGTATATTTTGGAGTGTTGGAATAATTTTCTTAAAAATATTGATGTCAACACCCAATTTCGCCCAATTTCATCCGGGTAAGTAAATTAATTCAGATTATAAAATAAATACAAAAATTAAAATAAAAGGGTTGATATCTAGTTTTGTTATATTATTATCATTTAAATAATAAAAAAAAAAGACTTTGGTCCTATTATATTCAATGAATAAAGTTTTAAAATAAAATTCATAAAAAACATATATAGTAAGAAATCAGTCTGTTAAAAATTTGGTTAAAAAAATAAAAATAAATAAATAATAATAACAATAACAATAAATAAAA
>Ga0209489_106905_pt1 | contig 17612 bp, 5 predicted proteins | sample SiratrowhiteBW_FD_187527 | JGI IMG/M metagenome (GOLD analysis project Ga0209489, IMG submission 187527) | Root nodule microbial communities of legume samples collected from California, USA - Siratro white BW (SPAdes) (version 2) | ecosystem: Host-associated > Plants > Roots > Nodule | place: USA...
TATATATATATATATTAAAACCACGGAATTAATTTGATATGACATTTCATTTTTAATAAATATTCACTATTTCAATTAAAATAGTAATTCTTTAGACTATCTTAAAGTATCTTCTGCAATGTGTGTTACTTTATAAACTTATTTCTCTTATTCAATAGACCCTCTCTTTTAAAATTAAATAAAAAAGTTATATTACTGAGAATGCAATAAAAATATTAATGATACTCACGTTAAAAAAACAATACTTGTGTTGACATCATAAAAATAAGTTAGGTGTGGTGAAAATGTTTTGAAAAATTTAATTAAAAATGGGGAGAACACATTTTAAATGATTTATGAGAGAAAAAAATTAATAAATTATGTAAGGTTGAATATAATTTGGTTTTGAAATAGAATAAAATATTAAAGATTTGTGAATGTTTATTGTTATTAATAAATAACAAAATTGAAATGATTTTAAAAGATGCAATTGGAAATGTTAAATAAAAATTCATGTTGTGTAATTTATAGATTTAAAAAATAAGAGTAAAAGAAAAATATTTTGCAGTCAAAAACTTTATCTGTTGTATGACAAAGGGAGGTAAATAAAGAAGTATGTAAGGGGAAAGTCATTTACTTTTTTAAAATTTATATGAAAATATTGTGATTATTAATTGATTTCAAATTAAAATAAAAAATACTATAAAAATGATTGAATTAAAATTTTGAAAAGATAATAAAAATATAAAGAGAAGGAAACAAAATATTTTATACATATTTTGAACTAATAATTATAATAGAAAATAAATGATAAATTATTTTATAATAAATTTGGATAGGACAGGATAAATTATAATAATTTTGTAACTGTATTTTTATAATAAAATTAAAATTAAAAGAAAATATTATAATATTGGTATTTGAATTAAATTTTTTATTTTTAGTTTGTTAAAAAATATCTAAATAAGTAATAGAAAAAAAAATGGAATAAAATTGTTGTGGTATTTTTTAAAAATAAATATTAATTAAATTATTTAAAATTTTCAAATAAAAATTAATTTATTCCTTATTGATATGTATGTAATGATAAAGAAAATAAGTGAATAAACATATCATTTGGTTTAATAAAAAATAAATATATAAATTATAATTAAAATAAAAAAACGGTGTAAATAGAAAATATTGAAAATAGATAAAAATAAATAAAAATATCACAGCTACAGTAAATAGTATTAGTTAAGAAATTAAAGTGAAGTGTACTTTTTAGATAATTTTTTCTTCAAAACAGTATTAGTGGAGGAAAAAATCTAAATGTATGTTACATTAACTATTTTAAATTCTATAGAGATAAAAAGAAACTATAGAAATCAAATCAAAATTTACTAATTTTTGTAAAAAATATATAAGTCTTAAAAGATATATTAATATTTGTAATTAACGGAAGAAGAAAGAGATGGAATCAAGTTAGGATCTGTATAGAGTCATCTGTGATCTATTATGAAAATTAGTTTTATAATTAAAACAAGGTGGCTATAAGCATTGAAGTCTGAATTTAATTCTCAAAGAGCTATATATTAATCGATAATTTTAATATAGAAGTCTTAAGGTAGTCTTAGTTTTTATGATATCTTAGAATATTGTTATTTAAGATTTTGTTTTTTAAATTTTTATGTTATGTCAAGAAGTTCCAATGAAAAACCTTTCATTATTTACATCGTAATCTCATGATATCTCAATGACATGTGAAGATGGATTAATAATGTGAAAGAAAGCATAAGTAATTATTGAAAGAGCTTTGGCATATAATGTCTTTGACCATCTATTCAATACACCTTTGAACGTTACACATGCTAATGATGATGAAGAAGAATCATTCAACAATTTACATCCTTCACATTTTAAACGCGAGACTTTAGCACACCAATCATTAAATTTAATTATAATGCTGTTCTGAAGTTAATAGGGTGTGCATCTTATGGATCAGGACCTTTCCACTTCACAAATTTCAATTTCTTCACCAATTCATTGCTTAACACATACCAATATTCTACCAATGTTCAGAATGAAGTATGTATTATCAATATCTATCGTTTTTTCTTGCTACCAAACTTGGACACATATGTCCCCTCTGTCAATTCATCAATCACCACAACATGTGAATGCACAGGACTTCTTACTGTTCTCCTATATGTGGAAGCTGCACTTACACAAGTTGGTAGAAACCTTTAAGGTCATTGATCTCAATCATTATTGTGATGGAAATAAGACATTCACACACCTCTCAACATAAAATCTTACTAGGTCTGTGAGTTTTCTTTTTCATTTATATGATATTTAACTTTTTTTATTCAAATTTTGTATTCACGCTACAATCTAAATTAATCACTTTTTGTTAGCTCTTACAGCATGAAGTGGAGTCCTGAATAAACTCAGCAGCTTGACTTGGAAAGTTGCACATGGAGTCATCATGGTTAGGAATTTAGGTTTGGGAGAGAAAGGATCTATTCGGGTGAGAGATGGGTTAATTTATGATTATCAGTGGTTGGGAAAACATTGATCGTACCTAAACACTATCAACAATTCTCTTCTTTATACATCTTGTTGCTTTCCTTGAGTATCCAATCAATAATTGGTGCTCATTTTAGTGTGTAAGTTTTCAAACTGAAATTCTAGTAACACTATAAGTATTTAAGTTCTATATATTATAAGAAAAAAATGTTCTATCGATGGTGGAAATTCGCTATTAATATACAAATTGTATCAGTAAATTCTAATTTTTTTCATTGGATTTTTTTATAAGTAATTATTGACGCAAAAAAAATGGTCATGTTTGTTGAAAAATATAAATAAACATTCGATACGTATTAAGTAATATTTAAATACAAACGAAACATTAAATTTAAAATGTACATCATTCCTCAAATTTTCTTGCTTTATACTAACACAATAATGCATGTTTTCTGGAAGAAAAACGTGTGGATGCATTCTTTCCATTGTAGCATGTAATCGAGAAAAGTAAAGGAGAAAAATGAAAAAAAAAAGAAGCATAAAAGCTTTAGAGATTTAAGATCGAAGGTAAACTCCACATGCAAACGTTGCATTTTACACAAAAAGCCATATTGTGTATATACCCAAAAAAACATAGCATGGTTAGTTATGCAAAACGCTTGACAAACACAAGCAACACTAACACGGAAAGACGTAAATCTATCAGCTGCCTCAATTTAACTCTATATTCATCGTTCTCAACTTGGAACGAAGACTTTTGAAAACAACTGGTGGAAGCGGCTTAGTAAATATATATGTGATTTGAAGAGTTGAAGAGATTGGAATAAAGCTTAATCAATCCTTTAATTATCTTATCTGTGATGATGTTACAATCAATTTTGATGTGTTTTGTTTTCTTATGAAAGACTTAATCAGTGGCTGTTCGAATGGTCGATGTAAGAAACATAAAAAATCTTTCAAAAAATATGTCAACGACTATAATTTGTAAGTTGTAATAGTTAAAACTCAATATTTAGTTCCGGAATAGCTCTGTAATATTGTTGGCTGCATTTTATATTTCCATGAAACAATAGAATCTCTAATAAAAACAAAATAACCTGTGATAGACTTATTTGTTTGAAGGCATCTTATCCGATCGAAATCACTGTAGAAGACTCCATGCCAAGGTGCATTTTCCAAATATTTTAGGATAGGAAAAATAACACGTTGATTTCCTATAGTAGGAGTAGAGACAAATTAACTTAGGTGATGAACATCGTAAGTGTGATATCAAGATGAGTGTTTGTGAGATAAATAAGACGACCCACAAAATGAGTAGAATGAATCATGCTAGGTGTTAGAACAGGACCACAAGCTAAAATATGAGTTTTCTTAAAAAGATCTAAGACATATTTACGTTGACAAAGATGTATATATATATATTATTCTGGACAATTTCTAATCCAAGAAAGTAAGTAAGATCTTCAAGATTCTTGATGCAAAAATTTTGATGAAAGAGATTAGCAATCCTTGTGATTTCCTTAGAGTTATTCCCAATTAAAACAATATCATCTACGTAATTGGTAGTACAGTGAAAAAAGTTATTGATTGCAGAAAGTTTCAAAAATAAAGAGTGGTCAGCTTGAGAATAATTATAACCATTATAAATAAGAAATTGTGATAATTTTGAATATCATTATCACAACCCATGCAAAGATTGTTGAAACTTACAAACTTGGTTAGTATTCTTAACATGAAAGGAGAGAGGTGGTTTCATATAAACATCTTCGTGAAGATCTCTTTAAAGAAAAGTTTTATTCACTTCTAATTATTTGAACTTCCACCTATTGATTGCAACAAGAGCAAGAAGCAAGCATAAAGTGGTGAACTTAGCAATAGAAGAAAATGTATTTATGAAGTTAAGCCCTTCAAATTGGGCATATCCCCTAGCAATTAAGTGTGCCTTTTAGGGTTTTATACTTCCATCAAATTTATATTTTATCTTGTCATGTCCAACTACAACCAATAACATCTTTATTACATTGAAGATGAGTAAAAGTTCAAGTCTCATTAGTTTAAAGAGTAGTAATTTATTCTTTCATGGCATGAACCTAACAATTGTATTTTGATGCTTTTGCATATGTCTTTAGCTCAATATTGAAAAATATGGATTGAACAATGTTTTTGAAAGTAGTATATAAATCGTTATATGATATAAAAGTTTGACTGGAACAACAATTACATATAACAATAGCTGAAGTAGAAGAATGTATCAATTTAAAGATCTTCAAAATATGTAGAAGGTCTCCTAATTTGAGAAGAGTGATGAAAATTCAATAGAGAATTCCAATCATACATTATTGCATTATCTTGATTAATTGTTTTGAGTATTTGAAACAATATCATCATAACTTTGAGAATAATTATGTGGTATAAGTAAATATACATTTTCAAATATAAGAAAATCAATTTTCATGAAAAATTATACGACGAGATACTTCTATTTTGTGGTTTTTGAAATTAAGATACATGTATTGTTTTGATATTTGGTTTAAAACCAACAAATATATCCGGCGTAGCTCTATTATTCAATTTCTTTCTATAATATCAAGAGTGTTTGCATAACAAAGGCATTCAAAGACACACAAAGGAGATATCTAACATTATTTTCCATATAATTTCTCATAAGGAGACACATGACACGTTATTAAGTAAGGATGTGGCAATACATTTGATCAAATTTGCAGCATGTAAAATAGCAAAACATACGCATGGTTAGTTATGCAAAATACTTAGGGCAAAAATCCAAGACGATTAGCACAAGCAACACTAGCATGCAAAAATGTAAAACTATCATATACACATTTAAGAATAAATAGGTATATTCCACTCAATTGGAAAATTGTTCTCTTAATTATCATCAATTCACTCCAACTACAAGCTTCCATATAACATTTAAGAGTTTATGTGAGGTCTTAGAGTGATTATTTTTTATTTTGTTCTCATCTTAAGTACCCATGTCTCATTTCTATGTAGCAATAACAGAAAATTATTCATTAATAAAATTGACCAATATTACTCTAGAAATAAACTTCGGGAATTATGGTTTATAACGTTCTCTAATTAATGATAAAAAAATTGAATCCCCATTAAGTTAACGAGGAAAAAAGAAATCTAGGATCGAGTATTCGAGCTGTACACTAATGCTCCCAGTTTGCAGTTTTACACTGGTAAATATATTAACCAATTCCTTGTTAAGTTCAATAATTTTACACTTGTACAGAAAACAAGTCACTGTTCTCCCTTTTCAAAACTTATCTTCAAGGTCAAAGTTCAATCATATCCAACATGTAATCATGTAGAATGAAATTAATCACATGTTCTATTTTAATGGTAGAGTCCCTAGTTTTTATCAATCTTCTACTTTTATCACCACCAAACCAAATTTAGAACAAAGAATTTAAATTTCTACATTAGCTATAAATTCAATATTGTAAACATATCATTCTTAACTTACCATTTCTAACCTTTAGCATTGTTCTAAACAACACTATTTATAGCCTATATCCTAATTATGTTTTGAGGTTACTATTAGACTCCTCTAGAATACACACAAGTCGTATAGGTTTGGGAAATAAGATGAACAGGGTTATAGGTTTGCATGTGCGATGATATAGATGAGAAGATGAAGGAGTGTTTGAAATGAAGAAGAGAAGAGGCCATTGGTCAAAGGTAAAACGAAAAGCTGTGACCATCAAAATCACAGCTCACTATTTCACAAAAACACGCACCGCCACCAGGATCTCCAGGATCTCCGCACCAACCATAGTCGGTAGTATATATCCCATGCACCGCCCCACACATGATTTTTCACTGCCACGTGTCACGTCTCTGCCCATACCTTTCTTCATTATAACACCATCACCTCCTCACCACAATCACTCATCATTTGTAGAAGACTGTGAGCCGCTGTTTCAGGAGTGCTTTCACATAATAAAAATAACAAGAAATAAATTATTTTTTAATATTGATTTTAACAACTGCAACCATAATAATATACAACAATTTTATTTTTTTTTCATTTTGAAAAATTAATATGGGAAGCCCTCCCAATTTTAAGGACTAAACAGAGAAGAGTTTTGCAGTACTACCAAAGATGAATACAAACGTAGAAAACCTACACATGCACAACGTTTGATGCGCTTAGAATGATTAATAAATGCATGCTACCGACAGGAGGAAATGACCCATATGAATGATTGACCATATGCATACATTTCCATGCATTAGGGTCCACCAAAGATATTCGTCAAGTCTTGCCTTTGCTTTTCATTGATGTATTCATCAATCATGCTTAGTCAGATAGTAAACAAGGGAACATAATTAATAACAACCTCACATCATAAAATGTAAAGTTACACTTTTTTTAAGAAAATGTACGAAAAAAAATATATAAGCAAACTATTTAAAAAAAATGAAAAAACCATTTTGAACTTTGAATTTCAACTCATTATTTTACTTATTTTCTATTTAATTTCGCACTTAAAAACAAAGTAAATATATTATTAAACTTTAATTGGCTTAAGTTTTTATTTAACTCTGTGTGAATATGTTTTATACTTTTTTTTTTCAAATATAACAAAAATTGAAATTTGTTTCGAACTCTAATTAATTTAAAAATTGTAATAAATTATTTGTTTTCTGAGGTTCAAGAACTTAAATTTTAACTGAAGTTTAAATAATTTGCTTGAAGAGGACAAGAGGAATCGCACTAGAATGTACGTGAGAGTGGACCTTTAGATCATGACCACTCACTAACCTTTCACATTTCTGGGTCCCAATCTTACTTCCCTTTTCCACAGGTAATGTCAAAACTAATTAATTAATTACAACTACCTAATCACACCACCCTAGATACGTACATAGAGACATTCATGCTTATGCCTATGTGTATTTCATTAGTTTATAATTATTTCTCATTAATAATATATATTTTCCTACATGTCCTGCAACAACATTCTTTCATCATGCTCTACTAAGGTTTCATTCTCGATGGCTCTCTCTAAAATAGTCTTATTAAAACTAATATTCTTATTAAAAATGTTTTTCCTTTTTATATTTAATAAATATATCAATTTAATTATAATATTAGTCTATTACTTTTAAATTAACAATATTTATATATAAATTTTAATGATGTAAAATATATTAACACAGCCAAAAAGACATAATTTATGACAAAAGAAAAGTATTTCAATTATGTACACTTTTTTTTCCTTCAATAACATGTAATCAGATAAAAGAAAAGGATGACAGGGTTACCAACCAAAACTCTTAAGTTTTACACTCATAACAAGCCGTAATTGACATGCATGAGATTTCGTTTGAAAAAAGCAAAATATTTGTGAATTTTCTTTCAAACTTTATAGAAGTTTATAGAGTGAATTGATATAAGAACATAGTAAACCGATTTAGAAAATGTAAATTAAATTTAATCAAGAAATGATTAATTTTGACCTTCTTACACTTTATTTTTAGAAATAGCATGATCAAATGTATAATTCTCTTTTGTGAGAAAACATGGTAAAATGATAGGATTAACAACAAAACGATATAACTTATGTGATTTGATAATTGATTCAACATACAACCTGTAATAACAATAATTTGAATCATCCAACTTCTCAACAAAGGATATTAAAAAAGAGTGTAAGGTGCTAGTCATGAAGAAAGTCAAAACAAAAATCCTAGAATTCAGTAAAAGGAATAAACCTGGAAAAGGTTTTAGAGAAATTGAATGGTATTCATTATTTTAACTTGTCAAAAAGAGAAGTTTAATTAAGTATTTATAATTAATTACTTACACCATAAAGAAATAATTATCTTTGCAAAAAAAGGTTACACGAGATAGTTGTTAGTAATAACTAATTGCTCTAAGTAGTACAATTTTTACATGTGCAAAATAGTTAATTACATATTTAATAAACACTTATTGTATTTTATTTAAGTGTCACTTTACCATTTGAACAACTAATTATCACTTAAGTGTTGTCACTTGGATAAAAATCTTAGAAGAGAGAAAAATTCTATAAAACAAAAGTTGCAAAGTAATCATAAACATAACAATTGAAAAATTGATACATAAGTTATGTCTATCAAGTCTAACTTGTCAAACATGATTTAAATAAATAAAACAATTTACCTTGCATGCTAACTTGCATATGCCCCAATTCAAACTTAAAATGACTAGTTCAAGTCTTTACTTAGTCCAAAAAAGTTATATATCCTTCAAACCAAGAGTTCATCTAACTTCAATATAAAGAAATCTCAACATCACTCTACAATATTTATCAAATTCACAAAACATATGAACTAAACAACTTGGATAAATTTACTTCAATTAACTTCAGTTACATGTAGGTAACTTGTGGTATGGGAAAAAGTACTTCTATAATCTAAAAGCTTCCTAGTATCCTAGTAGGTTGATAGAACTTCCAAGACTTTAACCTCCACAATTAATATTTCTCTTAGTTCAAATTACCACTCAAATTCACTTTCTCGAATGATTATGATAATTAGAGTGTACAAGTTCTCAATCTTAAGGGGGAAAATGAATAAAATCAACCCTAGATTAAACAAGAAATTATCTTAATTAAAATTTTGATTGATCTATCTTAATTTATCAATTGTTGGCTCTCAATAATATAATATATTTAAAAAAAACTCCTCAATAAAAAATTTAGAAAGTTTAAATATTTAGAAAGGTAATTTTTTTAAAAAAGAAAGAGTAAATTATTTTAACCTATTTAAATACTTTTTAAAATATCTTTTCACTTACTTTAAAATTTAAAATCGTATATATAATAAATAAACTAATTCTTACAATTAAATTCATTTTAAATAAAACAAATCGAATCATTTCCAAGTAAATAATTGATATCGTAAGTACAAGTTACCTAGATGATATCGCAAGAAACAAGATCCTATTCGGTTCAAAGGAACATGAGTCTTTAAATAAATTTTAGAAGACTATGAGTTGTGACAAACTGCTGACGTAAAGAATACTGATAATATCCAAATAGAACCTCATCTTTTCTATTTTATTATAAGAAAACTGCTAAAAAATGTTGAACAAGGTCAATAATGACAGAGTAAAATATTTCATTAAAATATAGGAAGATATAAGTTTCTTACTTTTTTAATGTGTTTTTATATTATTTTCAATAATATGTTTTTAAGTTCTAAATCAGAGTCTTAAGATTCTTTCTAAAATATTTAAAACAACTTAAGGTTTAGGATTCGATCTTAAACAAATTACATTTTCTTATTTTTCAAATTCATTAACTTTTCTTCAAAAAAAAAAAAAACATATTTTTAGACTCACAGCCATGTGTTATTATAATTTATGAATTACATGCAAATACTAATCACAAATGAGAGATTACAACTATTAATGTGACTTCAAACATTTTTTTTTAACTTCTCTAAATTTAAAATGTTGTAGTTAAAACATATTTAATTTATTATATTTTATATTATTTTATAATATTTTATAATATCAATAAATATTTCTAATATATTTCAATTTAATATTTATCTTTTCACTTTAATAATATCATAAATATTTATCTCATGTATCTATATACGGTATAATATACAGTTCTTAAGAAAATAATCTCATGTCCATCAAACCTTTCACTAAACGATAAAATTTAAATATTTTCAAAGTATATAAATAAGATGTGAAATAAAAACATTAATAAAAACTAAAATTATTTATAAGATTTGAGAATTTAAAATTTTATCATAAAGAAAATTTCAATATAACAACTCCCAACTAGCATAGAAAAATGAACGCAAATCGATAAAATTAACAAGTGTACATTTTAGCGTCAAATGTTGCTGAAGTCATGCCGTTGCATGAGTAAGATAATAAAAAAAAACGAAGTCACATCTACAAGCAAAGATGAACTTTATAAGAGCTTGTTTTAGTAACATTAGGGAAGATTTTTCTATAGTCACTTGAAATTGGAATGATTTTTTTTTTTTTCAAGTATTAGAGGGGAGAATTTATAATTGATCATAGATAACAAATATATTTTAACTTAAACTTTAAAGGTTATAAATAGATAGTTAATTTAAAAAAAAAAAAAAACTACGATCTTTAAAATATATCTAACTTTTCTAGAAAATTCATATATAATTCTCTTTTTTCCCTCTTCGTAAACCAAAAGTTAAAGAGATAAATGAGAGTTGTGTAACTCAACTAAAAAAATTTAAGTTTTACATTCTCTTAGGATTTTAGGTTTTTTTTCCTCTTATTCTACTTGCATGTGATCTTTGGTGGAAATCATGTATCGTTCAACTAGAAAAGATAAATCTTTATTACTTGGAGTCTATAATAATATTTTGTTCATTAGGCTTTCAAAAATAAATTCTTGAAGAATAATATATTTTAAGTTAATGAAGGTTAATCTTTATTTACATTAGGTTATAAGAGTAGATAAAAAACTTGTAGGAGGATTAATACAGATTAAATTTGAATGTTGATGATGTTATCAGTGAAAAAATTTGTTTGAGTTGTAAACTTAAATGATTGAATTGTTGAATGGAAGCTTATACTGATAAATTACAATATTAGGTTAATAAAATTAAAATGTTATTTTATTATATAAATTAAATTCTCATGGTGATAATAAATGTGTAAATTTTATATTGTTGTTAAATTTATTATTTGTAACATGAATCTTGGTTTTGAATTGGATTTTTATACTTTAGATAAGTTTGTGAATTTGATATAAGTATTGGTTTGATTTTGAATAAAATTGATATAAATATAGTTTGAAATGAAAATCGTTAAGCTTTGGTATTTTAAATATATTTATATTTGCATATATCATTTAAATAACACTTCCAATAATTTCGCTCAATAGGTGACACATCATTTACGTTGTTTATAATATAATATGACAAACTAATAGTTATGAGAATATATAAATATTACTTAAGAAATTTGATAAATTATTGAGTGACAATTCAAGTCATATAAATAAAAATATCAAGATAATTGAGGAAAGTGTATCTATCCTAATAGGTGAATGATACTTTATAAATGTATGAAAAATCATCTTGATATACTAGTATTGCGAGGTGAGATAGATATTATGGAAATACAATTATCATGTAAAAATTAGATAAATATAAATAAATGTTAGTATCTATATTCCAACTTAATGTCTTCTTTAACAAATCATTTAGTATCTAAATAATTAATTTATATCTTTGTGGATAATAAATACGTTTGATTGTTATTATTCTTAAAGAATTAATATGTAGTTTTAGATAGATAATTTACTTATTTCTAATTTTGTTTTACAAGTATAATGATATTATATCAACTATAATACTCTCTTACACACTAGAGAAGATTATTTTTATGTATATAGTTATATGTATAAATTTTATAAATAAAGTACTGTGGAATCTCATATGTACGAAAATTAAATATATGAGTATAAATTTTATTTTTTTGAAATATGTATATAGTATTCATCACAGTGACACTTATCATATCATAACATTTTACACAAACCCAATAAGATTGAGAGTTGTTTTTGCCAGTCGGAAATCGTATATGCTATTTTCTCTTGATGAGTTAGCTACTTATTATTAAAATACTTATTTCTATGCACGAGATGTGTAGTTTAATTAGATAAAAAGTAAAAGGCCTGTGACATAAAAAATGATTTTTCTGTTATAGAAATTCGCTGTGTTGAAGCCAAAGCGTCACTAAATAAATTTTGTCTAATTCCGATCACTTGGTGGCTTCCATAATTATCTGTTGAATTTGGGCAAATTATTAATCAGAACATAGTTTTAAATTAAGATTGTGGTAATGGTAGATCAAAAAGCAAGCTATTCAATCATAGTTATTGTGCTGTAAAACCTATTCTGTTTATATTTCCTAATACACTTTTTACCTATTATCAAGAGTTCATGATTCAGGAAATTTTTTTAAACTAAATTCTTATTATTAAAAATTTTAAAGATAAAATTACAAGTAGTCCTGAAAAATTAAGAGAGGTAATTTTTGAAAAATAGGTAAAACATACAAGTTTTTTTTTTCTACTGAAATGCAATTCTATTTTAATTCAGAATAAAACCATTCATTTTCTTCTTCTTCTTTGATTAATATTCATTAAGAAGCTCATCCAAAATGGTTTTTATATTTAATTTATAGTGCGGTATAAGCTGCAAGTGTCCTAATATATAATTTATAGGAGGAGTCTACCAATCTATTGTTAATTTAATATATATATATATATTATTGGAAATTTAATAAATAAGATGAATGACCTAAAATAAATTTAAATTTATAATAAATTATGATCAATAAAAATATAATGTATGATTATCTTTTTTTTCAATTCATATAAAATAAGAATCTACAAAACACTTTTTTACAAAGCCATGTCACTACTGATTTAAATTTATTTAAAATATAAAGTCAGGAGTAAACTTTATAAGATAAAAAAAAAAAGTAATATATTAATTTTTTAAGAGTTTAGATAATAGTAGAGTATATAGCAGACAAAAGGTACATTAAAGAATTTGTCATTGGAAATTTTCTTTATATAACCATTTTGGCATTGCTATACCCAACTAACAAATTAGTAACATTTTTATATAAAAAAAAGAGTCACATGTTATAATATTATCTTGGAACATATGTGTTATCGGTCACTTTGTTTAGTATTTATTTATTGGCAATTGACCCTTTTTTCCTATTGATATTTTTTATTATACCATTGTACACAAATACTTTTTTTTTTTCTTGTAGATGAAGTTCTTCCTCATGGTTTAAATATGAGATATATAGAAGAAATCAAAGTTCATTTGTTCACAAAATACCTCCTGACAACAACTTCATCTTATCTACCTATTATTCCCTCATTTCATTTCGAATATAATAACACACACTACCAAACAGTAGGAATCTTACAATTGTTTATATAAATATCCATCCCTCAGTTCCTATATGTGGGGAAAAAAGCACATGGCAACCCAATAATATCCTAAATAAATTTACACTCTAACATAATCAGATAAATAAATAGATAAATCAACAATTTGGCCATTTATTTTTTAAGAGTGGCAAAAGTCTAATTTAGTCTTTTGATTCGTAAAAAAAATAAAAAAGAGCGAGGTTTTTCAAATACTAAATTAACAATGTCTTACATAGTAAACTTTATTATTAATAAATTCATTCCTAGGAATATTTTTTTTCTACATGGTATCCTCGGTTTCCATACTAATCTATAAAATATAGAGCAATAATACGATGCCTGAAGATTTTTTTTCTTATTTAATTGTTGATACGCTCCTGAAACACATGAGGCAGAAATAATTTGTAAATGAGATATAATTGAATTGGCCATATGCAATTTAATGCAAAAAAAAAATGGTAATGTTGTATTCTCTCCCTTTAGTGTCTACATATAACTTGGCTTAATAAAAGCTAATTTCTTTTTTGTAAAAGAAAGAAGGCTTAATTTGAAAGGAACCAAAGTCAACAGAGGATCAGGGTAGAGATTGCTTTTGATTATAGATTTAAGTAGTTTTTTTTAGTCCCATACAATGTGGTACCTGCCCAAATACAAATTTACATGCACTCGGTGGGTCTATGGTTGTGTTTTATGCATAGAAAAACTATCTTTGTTTTGATCTCCGTGGATAAAAGGGAACTGAAGAAAACAGAACCAAACAAAAAACAACGCAAACATGGACACCAACCCCTCTACGCCTTTGCTTTCTCGAAGTCTCAGCTGGCTTTGTCGGAACTGCGTCCTGTTCTTCAGACCACAACAACTCCTGCTACTGTCTCTCTAGTTCCTTCTTCTTCAATCTCTCTACCAACAACTCCAAGGTCTTGCATCCATTCCACTTTTATGTTTTTTTTTAATTCTTCTTCAAAGACTTTTTTTCTTCTCTTCACTCCATTTCAGATCAAAGAAAGAAAATGGGACATCAGAGTTGGATCAGGGACTTAACCAACTGTTTTTTTCTTTTTTATGTTTTTGTTCGGGCTTTCAAGAATTTGGGTGGAATGGGGGGTTTGAATTTTCTAGTCCTGACATTTGTTTCTCACTTTTGATTTCGTTCAATTGTGTATCGTTTTGAAAGGTGGGAATATGGTGGTTGAAATAGTTGCTGATTCTGTAGGCTTTTTGAGATATTACTATTCCTGAAAAAATTCTGCTTTCCTCAGGTCCTATATGCAAAACCTCTTATTTTATTCTGGATATACCAATAAAATAGGTTTCTTTTACATGAGGTGAAACATCCAATCTAGGAAAAAGCAAGGCAAAAAAATGATATTTTTTGGGGTCCCAATTCAGTTACCAATAAACAATTGACTCTGAGCAGTTGAATCCTGTTATCCAGACTTTTGTATGCTCTGAATTCTCTCCTACTTTTGGTATCCTTACTGGAAGAAGAAACTATGGCCCACCCTTTTGAATTTTTGAGCCAAGTGAGGAAAATAATGAGATTTTTTTACTAGGCGTATCTGATTTTTTCTTTCCTTTTAGCTTCAATCAAACTTGGCCGCATTGCATGATTCAGACTTGCTGGGCTCCAGTTTTGATGGTCTTTAATTTTTCCAGACATCTTCCACATAGAGAATTCCACGTGCAATGTTGGAATTTAGACTAGGAATAGATTTTTTCATTAAGCTCTTCCAGGATTTAGCCCTTTTCTGAATGAATCCTGAGTCCCGTGCCTTCTGACTCAAAAATTGTCATTTATTCCATTACAACATCTCCCAGGATCCCCCATCACTGTAATCACAATTGTTTCACTCTTCTGTTAATCATTAAGGAAGATACAAATGAAAAAAAAAAAAATGAAACGGCTCCTTCCCGTGAACTATTCGGTGTGACTTATGCTTAATCGTTATAATTTTTCACTGTCCAGTTCTGTACTATATACATCAAGGGAATAAAAGAGGCATAAGGAAACAGCGTGCAGCGGTGGAATCACATTGCAGCGTTGATGGGGCATTTTTCATCTGCCTTCAATAGGTTGGCAAAGTCCTTTGCAACGAAGAGAGGTGGCAGTTCTGATGGATGCAACGGAAGAGAAGCTGCGGAAGCAATGGCAAAGGAAGCCAAAAAAAATCACTTCATATTGCATAGCTCCGGGACCATTAATGTTGATGGTTCAAACAACTTTGCCTCACTTTTCTCCAAAAAAGGAAAGAAAGGAGTCAATCAGGATTGCTGCGTAGTGTGGGAAGTATGTAGCAATATCGAATATTTCCCTCCTTATCTTACCAATGTTTTCTTTTCTTACTGGGGTATTTACGATACAAGATTTTTGTTGATGTTGGTTACAGGAATTTGGGTGCCAAGAGGACATGATCTTCTGCGGGATTTTTGACGGGCACGGGCCATGGGGTCACTTTGTGGCCAAGAGAGTGAGAGAGTCAATGCCACCATCTTTGCTATGCAACTGGCAGGAGACACTTTCCCAAACTTCACTTGATCCAGATGTTGATGTTGATATTGAGACAGAGAAAAAGCAAACCCGGTTCAATATATGGAAGCACTCTTACTTGAAGACTTGTGCTGCCATTGATCGAGAACTAAAGCAAAATCGCAAGATAGATTCATTTTTCAGCGGAACAACTGCCTTGTCCATTGTTAGACAGGTAAAGATAATAAAAAATTGCCAAAATGGACCAAGCTGAAGCACAATTTCTCAAATGATTTTGGTTTTGTTCTTTAATTAGAATTAGAATTTCACCCTAATGAGTCTAGTGATCTCATAGAACCTTATCTTGATCTGTGATGGGCAGGGTGAACTCATTGTGATTGCAAACGTTGGAGACTCTCGTGCTGTGTTAGCCACAGCATCAGATGATGGAAGTTTGGTTGCAGTTCAGTTGACAGTAGATTTCAAGCCCAGTTTACCTCGTAAGTGTTTGCATCTGTCCATGGAGAAACTATTACATGGTCTAGAATGACACCATCCACAACATTTTCATGTGACAAGTTATTAATGTGGTTACATGGAACTCTTGCAGAGGAAGCGGAGAGAATACTGGAGTGCCAAGGACGAGTTTTCTGCTTGGAAGACGAGCCCGGGGTGCACAGGGTGTGGTTACCGGATGAGGAGTCTCCAGGGCTTGCCATGTCAAGGGCTTTTGGTGACTACTGTGTCAAAGAGTATGGTCTTATTTCAGTGCCTGAGGTAACACACAGGAACATAACCAGCAGAGACCAGTTTGTTGTGTTAGCCACTGATGGGGTATTATACCACACACTCTTTTCCTTAAAATTGTTCTATATACTATGAAAATGAAACAAATTAATATCGTACATATGTGTGACATGTTTTGTGCATGTGGTATAATTATAGGTGTGGGATGTAATCTCCAATCAAGAAGCAGTGGATATTGTGTGTTCAACGGCAGACAGAACAGAGTCTGCCAAACATTTGGTGGAGTGTGCGATGCGTGCATGGAAACGCAAGAGGAGGGGCATTGCAATGGATGATATTTCAGCTATTTGTCTCTTCTTTCACTCTTCACCTTCACTTGACCAAGTTGATTCCACCCTAGAATAGAACATTTATCGTGTAAAATTTGCAAGTCAAGTGCCACTTGCTGTTCCATCCCTGTAAACATGGTCCAGTCCAATTAAGGTTTATTCATTAGCTATTCAAATCCATGTCGTGTCTCAGTCTCCTCTTTAATTTGTTAACCTCATCACGCCTATGTTTTTTGTGTTTTAGTTTCAACTTGCCACCATCTATATCCTAAAGGAGGTGCTTAATTCCACAGTTTTGATATACATGCCTACATATACATGTTGGTTTTAAGGATGAAGGAAAAAACAGAAACAAAGGAATTAATTTAGAAGATGAGAGAGTAGGTAACAATTTTGGTGTAAAGGGATTAATTTTATTTGATAGCTGACCTTTACAATTTATAGTACTGGAATTAACTGAAAAGCAGATATTTATGCCAACATGAAGGCACGACTCAACAAACTGGAAAATATAGAAGTAGTGCTAATAGCATGATAAACAAACCTAGTGATTCCTAAAGACTCGGTCTAATTTATTTGAATTAATTAAACTAA
>Ga0209489_106906_pt1 | contig 17610 bp, 8 predicted proteins | sample SiratrowhiteBW_FD_187527 | JGI IMG/M metagenome (GOLD analysis project Ga0209489, IMG submission 187527) | Root nodule microbial communities of legume samples collected from California, USA - Siratro white BW (SPAdes) (version 2) | ecosystem: Host-associated > Plants > Roots > Nodule | place: USA...
GATTTTCTAACTTTTTTACTTTTTTTTTTTTTTTTTTTTTTATGAGCAAAATAGATGTTACTTGAATGTTTAACTATTTGGAATAGTGGATTATGGAGTGACTTACTGAGCTTGAAATCTAAGAGAGAATAAGAGAGAAAAAGATAAATGCATTGTGTTATTTTAAAATAATAAAAGATCTTTAATGATAATTCTTTTAATGGGTTTTTTTATTTTAAAATACGTTTTCTTAATTTTTATAACTATATTTTAGAAAAATTTAAAATAAATAGAATATTTGGTTTTAATATTTGTTATTCTTTTCATTAGATAATGTTTTTAAACATTATATTTAGAAGATTTTTTGGCATGATGATTAGGAAATCCTAAACAAGTTTCAATATACAATTATTAGTTTAATTAACTTGTAACTCTCAAATGTGGCTACTTATTAATGCATTCATTGAAACTTTATTATTTCATTCTATAAAATAATTCATCCTGTATTAACAAATTAAACATATGGTATTATAAGTGATGCCTTTATTTATAATTATATGTTTATATTAGGTGACAAAATCAATCATATATCAAATATTCAATCAATTAATTCTAATAAATTCATTTAACCATCTATTATAGAAAACAAAAGTAAATGAATTGGATGGTCAAGTTATGGCAATTAATATAGTTAATGGTATATATACCCCCAATCCATTATTAAATAATTGAAAATGGATCAAGTGGTCTTCCTTCTTAATACAGTTGAAAGAATTTTTTTTTTCTATTCACTGTATTTCTCCATTAGCACGTAATTCATTGATCAAGATAAAAAAATAGGTCAATTCACTTATTAGGAGTTAAAACCTAAGCAACATCGGAGTCTAGTCTATTTGTTAAACAAGTCAACTTTTTACAAATATATTTAAAACAAGTAAAGTTTATTTAAATAAAAGCAAATAATATAAAGATGGAAAACTACTGTGACTAAAAAAAATGAATATTAGCCACTATTTTCTTTTCTATCACTAAAATATTTAAATTGATCAAAAAGACATTTAAAGATCAAAATATTTGCTTATGAAAATTTTTAAAAATCTTTTAGAAATCTTATAAAGATATTTTTAAAAAATCTTTTTGAATTTTTTTTAAGTACCATTCATGTTTTGTTAGTTTTAAAATAGGCATTCACATCCTTACGCTATTAATAAAATAAATTTATACTCTCTATTTTATTTATATTTGTAATTTTATAATATATTTATATGTAAATTTAATAATTAGTTAATAAATTTCATAAATATTCTTTTTTGTAAGACAATTTTTTTCGAAAATATAATTCTTTGTATTTTTAGAGGACAACTTACATAGAGTAATCTATTTTTTTAACATTGTTAATATATAATAGTTAAATCACTTACTTTTTTATAAACAATTATTTTTTATTTTAAAACGTTAACTTTTAATTTCCATACCATAAATTTATATTTTATTCTCAAAGTAAGATGGATATTTACCATTTTGTTATAAACACAAAAAAGTAATCATGTTATTTTATTAAAAATATAAGAGAATAAATTATCTTTTGAAAATTAGAACGAGTAGAGTTATTTTTTTATTAAAATAAAAAAAAATAATTTTTTATTTAAAAATTAAAAATATATAAATGTCAGTTCGTATAACCTTAGAAATAAGTACAATTTTTTTCCTATCCGAATTCACTGTTTACCTTCTTTTGACATGTAATCCACTACAATTATAATATTATAGAGCATTATAGAGTTCAAAAAAAAAAAAAATATTCTCCGACCAATATTCTGGTTACACTCATAAACTTTACCTTTCAATATCTTTATTTTCTTACTTTGTTGAAACATCCAAAATGCTTCTTCCTATAGGCACCTCACATATTTAATCCCTTCTTTAATTCAATTTCAACCACCAAGTACTCGCAACAAGTTGTGTTTTCAATTTAATGATTTTGTAGGAAGGAAAGTCCACCTTTCTACAAATTTTGGAAATGCAAGTCACCCATATAACATTAGTAACGAACATTAAAAAAATAAAAAACAATATTTAATTATTGTTATTTGAAAGTTGCAAGAGTTTGCACTTACCTTATACTACATCACTCAAATAAATATATTTTACATAAGATATGAGTTTTTTAATTTTAAATATATAAAAATAATAAAAATTTCTAAATATAGCATAAATATTTATTCTTTATTTTATTTAGAGTTATATTTTTTAATATTTTATTGTTCTTGAACTCTTCTTAAATTTAGAAAATAACTATAATCTTAAACGCTAAATTTAGATAATAGTTATAATTTTATTGCTTTACTGGAATGTTGAGAGAACGTTGAAATAAAAAAAGAACGTTGAAATAAAAAAAGGGTGTTTAAGTGAAAAAGAAATATACAATTTTGTGTGTGATGATATTTGTATTTTACATGCTTTTAGTAGATATATTATCCTTTCATGGGTGTATTATGAAAGATATTTACCAGGTATCAAACCCTAAGGTCTTGTTTGCTTCTAAACATAGATTGGCGTGGACGAATTGACAGAGAAGAGAGAGAAAGTACGAAAATCAATGCAAAAATAAATAATAAAAAAATAAAATGAAAGTCGAAAACTTTTCGACCAATGTTTCGAGAATTGAAGGAAAAAGTTATTATATTTATTATATTTTTATATAATTAGCTTTTAGTATTAATTAATTTATATTTGCATTTATATTAACATAAAATAAATATAATTAAATATATAATATAACATAATAAAAAAATAATTATTATAATAATAAATTTATAAATAATAATAATAATAATAAAATCAATAATAATAATTATAATAATAAAGATAGTTAAATAATAATAATAATAATAAAATTAAAATTATAGTATAATGAAAATAAGTTTATAAAATAATGTTGTTAACAATAATAATTTAATTTTCATTTTAAAATAATTAATAATCTTATAACTTCATCAATTAAAATAATAATAATTTATTAATTACACTCAACAAATTAATTATATTTAATTTTAAATTAATTTAAATTATAATTTCATTTACTAAAAAACTTATTTTATCAATCACACACATCATATCATTCACAAACTTTTATAAATTTTTCACTCAAATATCACCATCTTTCCTTAATCTAAACAACCAAACTTTTTACATATTTTCATTTCAAATTAACTCTCTCAAATTTAATCTCTAATCTAAACAAAAGCCTAAAAGACAATCTACTAAGTATGAAACTTACTAAAATAAAGAGATAACATATAGTTTTATTTTCGGTAGGTCTAATGTTAGTTTTTATTGAGACATACTTAGTATAAGTTTTTACAAAAACATCAAATGACATATTACACTGAGAATGTGATTAAGGATTTCTCCATTTTGATGATAATGATATAATGTAAATTGTAATATGTAATTTGTTAATATATATATATATATATATATATATATATATATATATATGGCATTTAAATTTAAATTAACTTACTCTTTGTATGTATTATGTTTGTGAATTGTCGTTATCGTATAATGTATTATACACAATATTTTGAAAAGATTATATTTTATTCTGTGATGTAAATATTTTGTCAATAAATAAGTATTTTATCAATATTATTTTTATATTTGAAAACATTAATTAGATGTTGCTATATTAATTGATTAAATCCCCACATTACTATAAATTACTGTATTTCGTCTATTTATTTGGGGAAAAATCAAACTATCAAAATATAAAGGATGTCAAACTTGAAAGAGATATATAAAATGAAAATAACATTAAACAAAACAAAGAACTAACTAATTTAAAAGACAAAATATTAAGAAAAACGTACTTAGATAAATATTTAGAAAAAGAACTTTTATATTACTTATATATCAGTCTTATGATACGATGTTAACATAACACCTTTAAACTTTTAAGATCCATAATACTGATCTTAAGATGAATAATATAAATATAATAGTTATTTCAAAATTTCGAGAAATAAAAATTAAAAATATATTTATAAAAACTATACCCAAGATTCATATATTTTATAAGGATTAAAAATACAGAATTTGATTTTTTACAAAAAGAAAATATAGAACTAAAAATCAAAATTGCTAATTACATATTCAAAACAATTTATAAATGGAAAGTTTAACTGGTCATATACATGTCTATAAAATAGCTGTGATTCTTTATTTTCCTAAAAGAACAACTTTAATAACTGCACTAAAACATTGAAATCCATATGTTTAATAAATTTGTAAAGAAGTGAGGGTGGAAGACCTAGGTGTTCAAATCCAACACTCAACTTCTTAACATTAAACAACTTTAAATGATAAGTAGTTGATGAGGAGTGTATGTGTAAGGTTTTTATGGTGGCTACTATTTGATAAGAGAAAGCCATTATTTGCAATTAATAGTCAATTTGTCTTTTGTTTGGTCGAAATTAATGGTCAATTGGAGAGTTGTTTCTTTTGCATTACAGATAAGGAGATGGTATGGTACCTATTTCTCCAATCCACCACCTATGCCTATGTTTCAGTGTCTAATTTACCCTACACTCCTACTCTCTAATAGGGGTAAGCCATTTATTTATCAATGAAATGTGCAGGCACTCAGCTATAATAACTTCTTTAAAATCATCCTAAAAATATTTGAAACTACATAAAATTTATATTATCCATTCATTTGTAAAATAATATATTATTGTAATGTTGGAGAGAGGTTGAATCAGATATCGAACAAGGAGTAATCTCCTTTTTCAACGAATAGTTTATCTACTGGTTGAGGAGTTGAAGAATGATATACCGAAATACATAGATTTACTAAAAGACTAGTGATAGATGTTTTTCATATTGGACTTCAAATTTCTAAGAAAAATATTGTAGAAAATAGAATTGTTTATGAATTATTATGACAACTATATTAACAAACTAAAAGTATCTTCAATCCATATGAAAAACGCAATGCCTTTGCCGAATCAATTGGCAGTAGTTCCATCTCTACCTACAAAGTGCAAGGTAGCCTAATTCTTTGCTGATGATTGAAACTCCACTTTGTTAGTTAAGAAACCATTTGGTGGACTATGTTTGAATACACCATGAAGTGATTAAATTTTGAAACTTGCATGACCAACCAAATTCAGCCTGATGCAGAGTGATAATTAAGTTCACGTTTTGAGTAGCAAACAAGGAAAATTTTGAAGTGTATGAAACACTAATTCAAATTCAACAAGATAACTATCCAGTGAAGGTAAAACACAATCAGTTTTTAGTCTCAAGATTGGGTTTTAGGCGAGGGAATTATATCAGCTTTAATAGAGAATGAATATATATTTGATAAATTATATAAATTTACGATTTTTTTAAATATATATATATATATATATATATACTAAATTTAAGAGTAGGTGAAATGACTAGCTCTTAATTTTAATCTTTCATCTCATCTTAAATTAACTGTTAAGATTAATTAAATAACAAATGCATTTAATCTTCTATTGATGTTTGAGTTGTAATTTGGTGTTTTAAATGTTGTAAGTAAGCTTTTATCCTTTATCCTTGATAATAATGGATTTTAGAAACATCAAGAGTTGTCTTTTAAATGTTAAGTTTATTTTAGTTGATTAAAAATGTTTGTAATCAATTAAAACATTCTTAATCTTGTTGGATTTGTAAATATATAACATTTTAATTTATTAAATATTGTTTAGTTTACTAAAATCACAAGTATTTAAAGATAAATTTTGTAATGTATTAACTTATTATAACATACTTTTAATAAACTAAAATCACTAAAGATTCATATTTTAAGTGATTTTAACTGACTAAAAAGTAAGTAATTTCAAAAAGTATTGTGTTATATGACTAAAACAATTTTAAGTTGGCTAAAATAATTTTTATCATACATGTAAAGCCTTCTTACTATTTTTAAATAAGAATTTTTCAAAAATACTTTTAGTAAGATCTTTGCATTTTAAAAGACGTTTTATTGGAACTCTTATATAAGAATTATGCAATGAAGATTGTATCCTTACCTTGAATATAACCATTATTTAGTTTTTACATGGTTTGAGCTATAATAATTGTCTACATAAATAAATAATATATCAATAATAATTAACTATAATAGAATTCTTGTAAAAAAAAATATAAAGAAGATCAAAGTATTAACCAACTTAAATTAACATTCATGAAAAGATTCATTAAAACATATAAAATTATTATCTTGCTCACAATTTTAACTTAATTATGTGTCACTTGAAAGTAATTACAATATCATTATTTATAGGTAAAATCCAACCTAGCTAACTCTACACATATGCATTAACTAAACATAAAAGACACATATAATTTATGAATCTTTAACTAGATTTGACTGAACTAATCTTCATAGAAGTAACAATGTTTCATAACCTTGTTTTTTTTTTTTTTCTTGAGTTGTATTAATTTTAACTAGTGTTAGAGTTACACAAAATGCTGTAAGAGATCCTATAGGGTTTAAGATCTTGGGTTGCTTATGATAAGGTTTCATAGATAATGATAAAAAATCTTGTAGGATTCAAAATCTTGTTTTCTTGTTTTCTTGATATGCCTTTTGTAAATCTTGAAAAACTAGTAGATTGGCTTAATTACTAACTAAAGAACTTCCACCTTTAAAAGTAAAGAAATAATGGTCTTGTTAAAACTAAGCACAAGTATAATATTCAAGCTTGTTAAAGACAATTACAAATTTTGTGATTATAGAAGAACAACCATTTAGAATGAATGAGGACTTTAAGAAATTGTGTGGACAATTACAACTTTAATGTACTATGACATAAAGGTTTACCATCACTAAAAATTGTTTTCAACTATATATGAATAAAATATTGTTTTCAACTATATACGAATAAAAAAGTTTAGGTTAAAAGTTTCCTTTAAGTCAAATTGTATTATAGTAGAAATCATTACTAATTATTGACATCAACTAAAAGGTTAAATTATTTAACACTTACTGGACACTTCATAAATAACTATATAGGTATAAAAAGAATAATTGGTTTTTCAATCATACCTACTCATATAGGAGAAGTAATAAGATAGAAAAGTGAAAAGGTATTAAGGAAACACATACTTATTATTATTAAGAATGCATAATCCAACAATATGGTTGTCACATACTTATAAATGAGGAAAAATGGTAGATAATTTTTCCATGCTTAGTGTTATGCCAGTATGCTAAAATTAGTTGTAGGTGATGGTTTAACAAAAAAAAAATCAAAATTATCGATATGATTTATATTGTTGGTAAAATAATTACTGACAAATAATTTTGTGATATATTTATCAATAAATTATGTGAGAGTCAATTTATCGATAGATAAATTAACCATCAAATTATTCATAATAGTAATAATAATTATAATAATAACAAATATAACAATAACAATAATGATAATATTAATAATTATAATAATAATGATTATAATAATTAGAAGAAGATGAAAAGTAATAATAATAATTATAATGACAATAATTATAGTAATAATAATATTATTATAATATAATATAAAGAAATGATTACAAATATATGAGCCTGAAATTCGTGATATTGGTTAAATTAGACTTTATAAGTATTAAATACTAAAAAAACAATAGTCAAAAGAAATCAAATGATATAAACACTTAAGAAAAACATATTTTCCAAAGAAGTAAGAAATATTTAATTGGAAGTTATCAGGGAATTCTTTGTAACTCTTGCAACTACTTTTGTCACTTGAAATCACCTTCTACTTCTAAAGAGAATAACTATCCATGTAATGCTTTGATTGAAGTTTTGGTAATTATTTTAAAAAGTGTCTTTTATTGTAGGTGTAAGTATTCCCATTTGCTCATAAGTAGAACATTAAATTTATATGTTCTTTATTTATGAATTCTTGGTTTCATATTTTGTATGGCATGACATAATTGAAAGTAGATAGTTATTGGACTAAAATGTCGATGTGGAAGTGAAATGGCTCATAGAATGAACATGTGAAATGTTTTCACAAATAATTTATAATAGTAAACTTAAATGGTTCGATGTTAAATTTTTTTAAATTCAGTAGATATAAATTTTCAATTATTAAAATTACACATAAATTATATCAGTGGGGTTGAATATATATTTATTTGATATTAATAACTAAAACTAAAGTGAAGCGCGTGACAGTGTAATAGAAGAAGAGTATATTAATACTTGGGTGACGTAACAAACCTTAAGCCGGCTTAAACAGTGGACGCAAGCTGCCGAAAGCCACGCCGTTTCCATTTTCATCTGTCCACACTCTGCGCTACCTCCCAAATACCGCTCCTCGAGGAAACTCAAGCGTAACCGGCTAACCCGGTACCCCAAAAAAGTTTCATTTGGGTTGAATTTAGGTTCATTTCGTAGCCAACCGCAGTAGCAGTCACCTAACCCCAGTCAGATTCTAACCCAGGTTGGTTTATTTAAAGACACAAACTCTCACCTAAGCTCGCCTGTGAACTTGTTCACCCTTCTCCTCACTCCTTACTCACCCTTCCCTTTCTTCACTTCCTCTTCCTCTTTTCCCTTCACTCCCACCCTTTTCTTCACTTCATCACATGGTGATGTAGATAGAGAGTAAAAAGAGACTGTTGTGTCCAGTTAGAAAGAGATTGGTCACTTCTAGTTGCTTCTGGGTTTCTTTTGTTTCTTGTGTTGGAATTGTTTGATTGATGGGTGAAGAGGGAGAAGAGGTGTCAATAGAGAAGGAACAAAGCATGGGAGTTTATGAAAATGATTGGTTGTTTGCTACTTGCTCTGCAAATTGGCCCCTTTTAAGACACCACAATTCATCTTCAATGCCTCCCTTTAAGTAAAACACCAAACAAAACAAACCTTCTCTAACCTTTTCTTCTTCAGATCTTAATATACATTACCTAAACAAAATAAAGGGATCAAATTTTAAGCTCCTTGATCTAATAAGATCCAAGCTTTGCACTCATGAAGAGACTTGGCAGTTCCGATTCTCTGGGTGCTCTCATGACCATTTGTCCACCAACAGGTTAATTGAATTAAAACTTTTTTTTTTTTAACTTTGTTTCTGTTTTCTCAAAATTATTTCAGACAGTTAGATCCATGATGCTTGTTTCATGTTTGTGCCTTGTCTTGTCTCTAACTTTTTTTGTGATCAACCAAGCCAGTTACAAACCTTTCCTCTTTTTTAAATTAACCCAAATTCCTTATTCTGTCCTTTGTTTTTGCATTACAATATACAACTCATGGTATTATGCTTTGTGCGTTTGTTTCAAGAGAGAAACAACAAAACCAGTTGCACTAACCATGATTATGTCCGATTTGCATTCAGACGAACACAGTCCGAGGAACAACCACGTGTATGGCAGGGAGTTCCAGTCTATGTTGGAAGGACTAGACGATGAGGGGTGCGTGGAGGAACCAGGACACCACGCTGAGAAGAAACGAAGACTGAGCGTGGATCAGGTGAAGGCTTTGGAGAAGAACTTCGAAGTAGAGAACAAACTGGAACCTGACAGAAAGGTGAAGCTGGCACAAGAACTTGGCTTGCAACCAAGACAAGTTGCGGTTTGGTTCCAAAACCGTCGAGCCAGATGGAAGACAAAGCAATTGGAAAGAGACTATGGAGTCCTCAAAGCCAATTATGATTCCCTCAAACTTAACTACGACACCCTCCAACAAGACAACGAAGCCTTACTCAAAGAGGTAGAATCTCATGACTCTAGAATAAAAAAAAAAAAAAAAAAAAAAAGCAATTTGCATCCATCACTAATTTATTAACTTTTGAAAGTTTTGTCATTAATTTTTAGTGGGGGAGTTCTTTTCTGGAAAGAGTATTAAAAGGTTGGTTTGTTGTGTTGGCAGATAAAGGAATTGAAATCAAGGTTGGTGCTGCAAGAAGAGAGCAACACTGAAAGCGATGTTTCGGTGAAGGAAGAGATGATAACACTGCAAGATAGTAACCCACTTTGTGAAACCGCCATTCTTGGATCCGAGTCCAAGGAGTTGAGTTACGAATGCTTTAACAAGAGCGATGAGGTTTTGGGGGGTTTCAAAGATGGGTCTTCCGACAGCGACTCCAGCGCGATCTTGAACGAAGAGAATGCCAACAACAACGACCACAGTCCCAACAACGCGACGATTTCATCTTCTGGGGTTATGCAAAGTCCGAGCTTTTTGTCCTCCTCTTCTCCGATGAACTGTTTCCAGTTCCAGAAACAGTTTCCGACGCAGTACGTGAAGATGGAGGAGCATAATTTTCTGAGCGCGGACGAGGCGTGCAATTTCTTCTCGGATGAACAAGCGCCCACGCTGCAGTGGTACTGTTCAGACGAGTGGAGTTAAGAAGAGGAACGCACAAGAGAAAAAAAGAAAGGAAGAAGAAGAGTCATGGCCACCTTGTTGAGAAGAGAATAGAGAGAAGAATAAGGCATTATTTTGCAGGGTGTATAGTAATGGAGTAAGAAGCTTTGTAAAATGGGAAAGGGTTGGCATGGTGAAGACTGAAGAATAGAGAAAAATTGAAGAGTTAGAGAGAGAGAGATGCAGGGGTTGCAGCAACGGGGTGGGGTCGGAGAAGGGAGGTTGATGACGAGAAAAGGGTAAAAATAATAATAATCATCAATCTCTCGGGCGTGCGGGTAATTTATGAATAATAATAATAATAATGATTAGGTCCTAATGAAATCAAATCTATCTATCTATGCTGTAAAAATCCGCAATTCACTTCACTTGTCCACTGCTTCCAACTTTCTTTCTCTATCAACACTTTTCTATTATCGGCTTATTGTAGTTATCTAGATTCACAGGGTAAGTTTTAAAGGTTAAAATTACAGATTTTGGGGTTTTTTTAAGAATATTTAAATGCATTTGAGTGGGTTTTTATATTATATATAACCAGAATTTCGACTTTATTTTGAACAATGACATTAAACTTTAATGTTGGTTTTTATTTTGAACTATTAAATTTTATTTTTTTATTTTTTTAATGGCAGTCTTTAAGAAATTTATGTGTATTTGACTATTTTTAAAGGGGAAATTGAGAGGAGAATTTAGTGTAAGAAAAGAGTTTATCATGAAATATAAGAGGGTTTAATATGACTTATTCAGTCCAGCGGTGTCAAAATCTCCTTTGTCTTTTGTCTTGTATGAATATGGATGATAAATAAATTTATTTTAATAGGTATCTTTAAACTTTTGATAAAAAAATCTTTATAATTTTATTTATATAAAACTTTTCGGTTCATCTTTCGATTATTTAACTTCTTTGATATTTGATGTCTCAACCTCAATTATATATAATGCATTACATTTTGAAAAATAGAAATCTCAATATTATTGAATTAAATTGTTTTTAAAATATACATTTCATCGTTTTTACTTTTTTTAATATTTTTATTTATTATTTATTATTATATGAGAATGTCTGATTATTAATTTTGAGTATTTAATTATTTAAAGAAAACTTATTTCTTGTTTTATTTTATTCTTAATTTTGTTTAGTTTGAAGTGTTGTTTGATTAAATAAATTCATTATCTCTTCAATATTTCAACACATTCGGTATCTATCATATTCACTCAAATTTTTGAAATATTTTTCTCTTAACATTTGTAAAAATAATAACTACTGTAATTCTCATAATAATTTAATTATGTATAATTGTTATTTAATATTATATTATTTTTACTGTGATTTTTTTTAAGTTTATTTATTTAATATTTGAGACAATACCAGAGCAAGTATGAATAAGGATATAAGTATTTCTTACCCAATAATAACGATAATGTTAAACAAATTTCATACCTAATAAAAATAAGATGAGAATGTAGTTTTACCTCGTGTAAACAAAAAGAAGTCACACTTGCTCTATCCCAGAACCATATACTAACTTGTATAGTCAATTAGACTAAACAAGTTCGAGTGTATACTATTTTTTATATTATTATTATTATTATTATTATTATTATTATTATTATTATTATTATTATTATGTATATATGAAATAATATAGATATATAGTGGTTTATTATCATACGAGAGGTTATTAAATTTATAAATGACAAAACAAAATAGACATATAGGTAGCTTATTAGACTGCCTTACCTAACATATTAGGTCAAAGATAGAGTGGAACAAACTAATTTATTATTTTTTTTTTAAGTTTTATATCATATATGTAAAATATTAAGATAAAGATAAAATACTAAAGTTTAGAGAAATGTAACTTTTGTGTTGTCTAAAAATGCAAAAGTATTTGAACTTAAATCATAAACATTTACTAATGAAATTTCAATTATTAATTTAATTAAATAATTTAAGAAGACTCAAGTTGCAAGATAAGAACACAAAGTTATTCTTTTAAAGTTTTCATAAAGTTTTTAGTCATTTTCGGAATTCAAAATTTTCATAAAGTGTACTCTATGTTTTAGTAGAAGAATTATAACATTTGTATTTTTCACTTTGTGAAATAATCCTTTCAACTTTAAACCATTTTTTCTTTAAGAGTTTCTTTGTTTACTTGTTTTGAGATGCGATTACCAAAAGAAGTTTGTATGTTTATTATAAACATAAGTAGTTTGTGTATTTACTTATAATCATTGTTTAATTGCTGGAACCTCTTAAAAAGGTTTTTTTTAATAAGAACTAGACATAATCCATGAATTTGAATAAATCAGTAACAGTTTTATCTATTCAATAAACGATCTAGTCTATTGTTTGCGAGAAAAAGATTAAGATTTTATTCAACCACGCTTTTAGAACCAATTATTTTTACATTATTAATATTATTTCATACATAAGATAAATTCCAATGATAAGTGAGAATGTTTTTCATCATTTGCATATAGAATTATTATGTATAAAATTACATTATTAAATAAGTTATCAAAATATTTTATCAAATCATTACTAAGTAATTATTTTAAAAAAATAAACTATCAAAATCTAAATATTAATGAAAATATATTACGATTAATGATAGAATCCTTGTATAGCTTGCGAGGAAGGGAAGGATCTTTCTCTTAAGCTTCATGACTTTGGAAAACCTTATTGAACATAAGAACTTGCATTAGATGAAGATTTTGGCAAGTTTCTAAGAGCTTTTCTTTTAGGATAAATAAGGTTTAGCTTGACTATTGATGGTATAAGGTGAGCTTGGTCTCGACTATAATGGCTTTTTGATTGGTTCTTATATAAGAAAAACAATGATAGATTTTGAAAGCTAATAAGAGAGGTTAAAATAAGTTTTTTTTATTTTTTATTTATTTTTGAAAGATTCTTTGATCTTCACTTAGTTTGATTTCTCATTATAAGTAAGGAACATTTGAGGTGAAGATTTGTTTTTAGTAATCTAAAGAGACTGAGGGGATTGAGGTTAGTATATGAAGAAATATTCTTTAAAAATAAGTTGAACTTTGATTTTTTGTAAGGCTTAACTTTGAGGTTTGTTTTGATTATGTGGAAATTGTAAGAGATGAATCGTGATGACTAAATAAGGAATAAGTATATACAAGTTTAGAACATCAAGAAAAAAATAAAATTAATAATGATTAGGAAAAAAATAGAAGGAAGAAGACTAGGAAGAGATCTTTATATTTAAAAAAAAAATGCTTTACTTAAAATCGTTCACAACTCACCTTATCCACCACACTTATCATAAAATAAGTAAAACAATAGGATTATCACTTGAATTTGAGAAATAAAAACTCTTAAAAAAATAATATTTTTATAAAATTCAGACATATATATGATCAAAATTCCCGAAATATATTCTCTTTATATAGAAACTTTGATCTGGGAAGGAGTATTACATACTCTCATTCTCCACCCTTACCCTTATATCTTAACAAGAGAAAAAAAAGTTTAAATAAAATAACTAAAATATTTAAATATTTAAATAACTATTTATTATAAGAGTATTTATCTCATTTTTAAGATTGTGATAACTAAATCCTCTTTATATTTATCTTTATTTCTAACTAATTTTATTTCAAAATTTTCTAAAAGTAAATTCTTTGTATCCATGTTCACGTCAACAATTAAATAAGTTATTATATAATTATTTTATAAAATCTACTGCTTTAAAGAATCAAACTTTAAATTATATAAAAAAAACTTCTTAATAATTTTTATTATTAAAAAAATATAAGCAATATAATATTATCAAGGTTATATTTATTATGCTATTTTTTTACAATAGTATAAATTATATACAGTATGGCATTAATAGAAAATAATCATATTCTTTTATGTATGTAATTTTATGCATATAACTCATTGAAAAATAACCCATTAAATTGTAAATAGTTTTAGAAATTAGATTCTAACTTATTTAATAATTCTTAACCGGAAAAGTTTTAACCTGATAGTCAACATAAACATTGTACAATATTGTAGAAGTAATAATATGAGTCCCTTCAAAAGACTTTACGTCACAAGAAACTTTTAAATGGAGTAATACACGAATAAAAGTTTTACTTTTCCAAAAAAAAACAGTTTTATCACAGTAATAATTAAATGTTAGTTTCAAATAGTGAGAAGAATAATTATATATAAAAGTTATTATATATTGGCAGCTGGTTCAGTGGAAAAAAAATTCGATCTGCCACATGCAGGGTAATTGCATGGTAGTTAAAATCGAGAGTTTATTCTTACGATTTTACATATTCTGTGCGATTTAAATTCCACACAGGATCACAAAATCGTAAAAAACGTGTAATCGCGATTATTTTCGTGTATCAAACGGTTCACCTTTTTGAGCAAGGTAGTTAAAATCGAGATTTTGAGTAGGATCGTAGAAGGTTAATAAGATCGTGAAATCGTAACACGAATCATAGATTTGACTTTTTTTAAATATATATATATATATAAAAATATTATATATATATATATAATATATATATATAATATATATATATATAATATTTTTTTTAAAATAAATAAATAAGAGAAATTAAAAAAAAAAGTATTTGAGGGATGATTCAATTTTGATACAAAAATATTTAAGTTTATATAGTCACATTTCTTCTATTTTACCTAATGTATTAGATGAAAAGTAATTAAGTAATTAAAAAGACTAATTGATATGGTGGATATATTATGGAGGAGTAATAATAATGTAAAAACATCTAGTGTCCAATTGAGATTCAAATTAAAGTCACCAACCCTATAAACACAAACTAAATATATACACATAACTAATCAATTCATCTATAAAATCAATTACTTTGATAATACTTAATAAAACTTAAGTTCATCTAATATAAATCACTCACGTTAAAATGAAAATTAAAAGAATCTTCATTAGTTTTATCTCCTTCATGAAGCACATCAATAAAAACATTCTCCTCCTCTAAGTTGGGATGACAAGAACATCATCATCTTCCACACCACCTTGGACTTGACCTTCAATCAAGTGTTCAGCATCTCCATTTGAATTAAGAGTATCATTTAAATCTATATTGTTGTTGAGTGTGATTTTTTTTTTCTAGCTAATAAGGAGAAGTCTAAGAAAATGTTATTAGTGTATGCTCAAATGACTTTGAATATGTGAGTGTGACTCAGGTTTTACAATTAAGAGATGGTTAAAATGCCTTAACAAAGATTCTTCATTCTTAAATTAATTTAGTTTTATTTTAATTAAATTTGAAATAAAATCCAATCAAGCAATAAGAAGGAGTAAACTCTAGAGACTCTTTATTTGCCTTAATTAAATTTATTTTATTTTATTTTAATTGAATTTGAATTAAGATCCAAGAGATATGAACACGTGCAAAACATAAAGACTCTTCTTTTGGAGAGAAACTAAAAAGACTTTTTATTTGAAATGAAAAGTAAAGATGAAGAGAGTCTTTATTTTTTGTTTAAATTTTAATTGCATTAATGGATTAATTTTAATAGGATTGGAATGAGGAGTGTAGGTGAAGAGACTCTTTATTTTATTTTTTTAATTTTAATTGCATTAATACATTAATTTTAATGGAATTGGAATGAGGAGTGAATGTGTAGAGACTCTTTATCTTTTGTTTAATTTTTAATTACATTGCATTAATTTTAATTTAATGGTGATGTTAGGTGGCACGTATCACAATGTTAGAATTTAATTACATTAATTTTAAATAAAATTAGATTGAAAATATTGGTAGTCGTTTAAAATTCATCTACAAATTATATATATATATATATATATATATATATATTACAAATAAAAAATATTAAATAAAATTATTTGATTGTCCGAACACGTAAATGTTACAAAGATCATTATGGAATTTATAAATTAAAGAAATAGTTTCTTTAACCTTTTTAATTTATTCTGTTGATTTTTTTCTAAACAAATATTTTAAATACTCACAAATATAGGTTCTTTTTACTCCACAGTTTAATTGTACAAAAATTCATATCTGTAAAGAATAAAATAATTTAAATTACTCACCTATTGGGATTTAATGATAATTCATTCTCTTTCCATCCCTGATCATGTTCTTTGTAATCAATCAAGTTCACTTCTGATGAACAGGTTATATGTAACTGTGACAGCAGAAGAGAATTCAGGCTATTTTTAATAGAAGTTGTTCACAAATTTTTATAGATTATTCGAAGTAAGTTTTTTTTTTCTGAAGAGATCTTATATAATATTTGAAAGTTGTTTAAAAAATATTATAGTTATTTTTTTTCTAAATAGTTTCAACCAATTTAATCTTGGAAATGAAAATATTATTTTTATTCATTGAAATAATAAAGATTGTCTAAATAATCAAATTCAAATTAAAATATGTTAATTCTAAGTTTTTTACAAATTATTGATGTATTTTTATTAAAATAAATGAAAGAAAATTTTCTTAAATCATATATTCTAATATATAAAGTATGTGACTTTGATATCTGAATGATGCATTGGAAGAGTGAAAAATATGGAGCGATAAAGATTCCGTGACATTTCTCCAATGAAAGGCTAGGGTTGGTGACGTTATTGGTCGTCACTGTCTTTTTCAGCATTTCAAGACTATAACGGACAAAATAATCATCTGCCATTAGCCTTTATCCTGTCGCTCTTATCCAACCACAATTTATTTCAACCCACTTGATTAATTATTAAACAGTGAACACAGATAAAGTCAATTTTAGTACAGTAAGAAAATAATATAAAATTTCAAAAACTAAAACAAAAAAATCATTAAGTTGTATATAAGATCTAGGTTTTTGCTTTCAAAAAAACTAGTTGGTGGATCATACAAGTTCCTTTTGTAATAATTTTAAAATTATTAAATTAGAGCATATCTAACACCTCAATTTTATTTAAAGAAAAAAATTTAAATAAATAGATAATAGAAAACCTATAAATAAATAATAAATACCTAACCTTTTTATTTCATTCAGAATTTAATATCTCGAAAAAGATAAAAATCTTACCATTGTTCTACTAGAGAGATTATATTGTTGAACAGACTATAAGATAAAAAAAAAAAAACAAGATTTAAAAGTATTTTCGTTTCTCTTTTTTTGTGGTTATTTAAAAGATGTTGCTGATGTAGGAATTGATAGTTTGGTTAGTCTAAGTGAATTTTTAGAAGTGTTAATGATT
>Ga0209489_106907_pt1 | contig 17608 bp, 7 predicted proteins | sample SiratrowhiteBW_FD_187527 | JGI IMG/M metagenome (GOLD analysis project Ga0209489, IMG submission 187527) | Root nodule microbial communities of legume samples collected from California, USA - Siratro white BW (SPAdes) (version 2) | ecosystem: Host-associated > Plants > Roots > Nodule | place: USA...
TATGTTTATATATATATATATATATATATATATATATATATATATATATATATATATGTAACTTTTTAGAATTTTCTCGTATATTACTCTCCTTTATTTTCTTATTCTACAATTATTCGTTTGGATATCATAATATACAATTATAAAAATCATCACATAAAAAAACAAAAAAACAAATTAATATAAAATTAATCATATTTAAATAAATATAAAAAAGATACAAAAGTTTAGGAAACTAAAACAATTTCATTAATCATATTACCTTATCATTAAAATTTTCGACTCAAAACCTTTCAAAAAAATTATTAAACAAATTTACTAAAGATAAACACTTACTCTTAATTAAACATAAGTATCCAAATAAGGTAATGTTAGCTGAATTCTAAGTGAGAACATCCATCAACTTCTTACAACCTTGATTTATGTAATTTATATTATGAGTAAAGTCTAATATCTCATTTTCCTTAATGATTTTCATACTTAATACCACATTATCTCAAACAAGCTAAATTATCATCCAAGTAAGTTTCTCCCAAAGTAAGAAATATGATAATAGGAATTTCAAAACAGAAAGAGAAAATTGACTTATTCTTTACAAACTTTTTTCTCTTTTAGATGTTATACAAAAAAAATGTCCAAACCTTTTGTCATTCTCATTACCTTTATTTACTATTTTCACCCCATCTCACAGGTTAAACAAAAATTATATTATCATCTTCCACTCAAATCTATAACTAACCATAATTAAATATTAATTATTAAATTTAATTATCACTTTTCAATCTATCTTATACATTTATTTATAACACAAAATTGGGTCCTTACTATGGATGACAACAAGTTGGGGCAAACAAGAGTAATATCTATTCACCTCGTTTAAAAAAATTTACTATGTTACCCACCTTCTTACTTGTTAGGTACTTCCATAAAACATTTATGAGTTTCTCTGTATTCGTAAGTACCCATGGATACTTGCATATACTTTTTTAAGAAAAATAAATAACAATATTAAAAAAAATATTTTAAATAAAACTCAAATAAAATGTTGATAAAAAAGTATAATGCAAATAAAGTTGTATAATAAAATATTAAGATAATAAATTTAGTCTTAAAAAACAAATTCAAATAAGTCTCATCACAATGTATATATTAAACAAAACCTAATCTCTTTAAAAATAAATTTAATTTCATAAGTCTAAATAAAAATATATAAATTCATAAAACCAAATTCTAAACAATTCTTCAATCGTCAATATTTCTTCAATGACTCTAATTTTGTTACTTGATTTCTTAAAAATATTCAAACAAAAATCGCTAACAACGGATAACAGATATTCACATACTACATAATATGATATCTATATCTACTATATTAATATACAGATAATCAAAATACTCTTATCCATTATTCCTGGGTATCCATTAAAGTACCCATTTAGTATCTACTATGAATCTAATATGTGGATATCCATGGAGACATATTTTTTATTATCCTTAGTCCCTTATAAATGCACTCAAAAAATAGTCTTCAACTAGAAATTCATATTATATGTTTAATTTTTGCGGAGTAAACTTGTCTTATTTTGGGAATTTCATACTTTAACAAGTTATACATAAAATCATGTTAAACTCTTCGAGTACATAGTATGATACATCTTTTGTTATAATTTTATGTTGCGTAATTGTCTTCTTCATCTTCTTCTTGTGTTTCATTTATCTATTGTTGTGTAAACATAATGATTGGCATGGTTTATGGAGATAAAAAAGAGAGTCAAGAAGATCAAGAATTGAGATATAGCCACCAAGTTTGACATTGAGAAACTTTCTGACGAGAACAACTTCAAATTATAAAATATCAAGATGAAAGTTATCTTAATACAATAAGAATGTGTTGTACAATAAAGGAGGAGACAAATAGGTTATTGTCATTGTCACAAAAGAAGAAGATTGATATGATGAACAAAACTAGTAGAACCATACTTATGTATCTTGGAGATAAGGTATTTAGACAAGTCATAAGGGAGAGGACCATTGTCGCAATGTGGATGAAGCTTGAATCATTGTATACTATGAAATCTTTAGCACATAGACTCTATTTGAAAAAAAAAAAGTAATTGTATTTGTTCATAATGACAATAAAAAAATTGATGGTGAAGCAAGTAGCAGATTTTAACAATATTTTAGATAACCTTGAAAATATTGAACTAAAACTCAGAAGATGAAGATAAGGCTTTATTACTTCTTAGTGTTTTTTCCAAAAATTTTGAGCATTTCAAGCACTCTTTATTGTTTAGGGAGGAACAAACAATTACTGTAAAGGATGTTTACACTTCAATTCGAACTAAGGCGCTTCAAGATTCTGAGATAAATAATAATGGGTTAAGGTTAATTATCTCAAGGTCAAAGAAAAATAAAAGAACACAAGCAAAATGAAAGAAGTTAAAACATTAATCATATGATATGATGGAAAAAGGGGGCCTAAGTGCTATAATTGCCAAAAGAGAGGTCTCCATATTAACAAAGGAAAGAAATTCTCATGTTCAAAGGCAATATGCAAATGTTACAATTGTGTCTAAATAGTTATGAGTATTCTAGAGTGTTAGTAACATCAAAAGAGTTAGGTCATGAATTTAGGTTACACATACCACATGTGTTGAGTGCATGAATATGGAGGATCTTAAATAATTTTATATAAATCAATGCATTTAGAGTAGAGTTTATATTTGTTGTAAATTTTAGAAATTAGATATTTTATTTTATTTTCTTTCATGTGAAAAATAGGTGTAAATATTAATTTTTTAATTAAGTCTATTTTGTGTAACAAACTAATGGTTGTAAATATTGAAGGGCTAAGAAAAAAGGATCAATCAAAGCCTATCAATCCTAAGAACCTCAAGAAGAATTAGCCAATACATTGTCTTTAGTCAAACAAACTCAAAATGCTAGACATACGTGAAGGAGGGCACAAAAAGCATGACTAAACATAGGAAGCATGCTCTCCATTCTTTTATTTGAATTTTGAAATTTAAAATTCCCTCTAACAACTTCATAAAATTTTCCAATTGCTTTAAACCATTAGGTTATAGTTGCACATCATTTTAGAAACATTTGAATTTCATGTCAATTTAGCTTGGGTGACACCCTTGCTCATAACTTATTTTTTTTAAACAATTTTTAAATATATTGAATGAGAATGTGATTTTAGAGCATTTTTAAAGTGTTTTTTAAAGGGAGAGAGAGAATTCTTATCTTATTTGGATCTTGCCTTAGATTATAGGATCAAGTGGCAACTTAGTTCAATACTTATATTAAAGTATCTTTACATGGTGTGACCTACTCCATTGAATCATAAGTTCTTCCTCTTCATATTATTTTTCTTCCTTTTAATTTTCAAATTAAAATATTATTTTCTTATTCAAGTTTTGTTTATCATATCCTACCATGTATATGTTCATATTCCTCCATTCTTAAAAGCAAACTTTTGCACTTATATAATTTTATGGATTAAACTCATGTCCGGTGTCAAGCTTATAAGAATTTCTTTTCTATCTTTTTTTTTTGTGTTCTTATTCTTGTTCCACTCTTAGATGAAAACTTTCATACTTACTTGTGTTCAATGGTAAGAATGTTTAAGATTCATGTTGTTTTTGTCATAAATTGTAAAAATATAAACAAATTAAAGTTTTGATACTTAATCAAGCCATATATAACTAGACATTATGTGTCCAATAAATGAGTTCTTTGAGACTTTGGAATTGTTGGAAGGAGGTGTAGTTCTTCGTAGAAACAATAAAGTCTATAAGATGTCAGATGTTCTTTCAAATGTGAGGTATGTTCCAAAGTTTAAAAGAAATATTCTGTTTATTGATATGTTGGATCTAATGTTTGACAACCAAGACTGAACATGGTATTACAAAGATGTTAAAGAAAGAGTCCACAATCATTAAGGGGTTGAAAAGAATGCTCTTTACATTTTAGATGGTTTAACAATAATTTTGCATACATTTGTATCTAGATAAATCATGTAAGATAAAACAAAGTTGTGACATGTGAGATTGATACATGTAAATGAAAGAGTGTTGGAGATCCCACATCACATCTACTAGAGATGAGACCTTTCAATAGTCTATAAATGGGTGCAAACCTCACTTTACAAGCCGTTTTTATAAGGTTGAGTTAGGCTTAAATTCCACTTCTTGATATGGTATCAAAGCCTATCTTAGCACGATTGTTGGGCCTATCGGGCCACCTGCTATAGGATCGCTATCGGACCACCCTTAAACAATATATTCACACACACGAGTTGAACAATCTCGGCGTGAGGGGGTGTGTGGGATGACTAGAGATGAGATCTTTCAATAGTTTATAAATAGGTGCAAACCTCACTTTACAAGCCGGTTTTATAAAGTTGAGTTATGTTTAAATTCAACTTCTTGATAAAATCTCAATTAAATACACTTTTAAGACTTCTATATTTAATATATTTTTTTATTTAGTTTATGTCTATTAGTAGAAATAGGTGTTCTACACTTTTATATTTTTTAAGAAAATAAATAAAATCTCAATTAAATACACTTTTAAAACTTGTATATTTAATATATTCTTTTATTTAGTTTATGTCTATTGGTAGAAATAGTTGTTCTACGCTTTTATATTTTTTAAGAAAATAAAAAAGTATAGTTGTTACATAAGATTTTCTTTTTAATTTTAAAATTTAATTGAAGTTAATGTAAGAATATGAGATATATACACTGAAAAAATTATTTTAATATATATTATTATAAATAAATAAGATGCATTATTAAGTTTTTTCTATAAAGAAGAACTAAATTCACTTAGACACATACATAATTCAAATTAATATATATATATATATATATATATATAAAGGGGTTAAGAACGTAGATTTTGCTTTCAAGTTATGAGGAGAATTCATAAAACAAAAAAAAGGATGTGAAATCTCATATACAAGTAGAAATTCGTTGAACCAATTATGATCACAATAAGAAATTAGTTTTTAACTCAGCTGATAGAAAAGAAAAATCACAACAATAAAATAAGATTAACCATATTAATACAAAATTAGTGATATTTATCAAGAGACACCGGTGTAATAAGTTTTTACATATAAAAATTAAAATAAATATCTGTTACATATATAAAGTAAATTCTATATCGAATTATGGAACTACTTTTGCATGCATTAAACTTTTGATAGGTCAAAAAGTTAAAAAAAACTACCTTGGGGTGTGTGGCATTAGGTTAACGGGTTTTATATAGATCATGGAAATCCCTTTTTTCTTGGGGAACGAGGCTTCATACTCCCCCATGCTAATTTATTTAATCAAACGGAACAACACTAATTATTTATATGCATTAACCCATGACATCACAAAAGAAAAAGAAAAAGAAAAACCATTACCACTGAGGAACTAATATTAAATAAACTAGAATAAGCACAATTCTTAAAGTAAGAAACAGCACAATCACTGTACAATCATATATATAACTGATCACTGGGAAGACAGCCGTCAGACAAAACAGTGAAACCAGCTAGAACAAAGTTGGAGTTGTCTGAGACTGTTCTGTCAGAAAGGCTTAGTTAATCTGTTTAATTAGTAGTAATACATAATTAACAATTGTGTTATGGTATTATTAAAGTGGTTAAACAAGTGGGGATGATATGACAGAGAAAAACACTACACTTAAGACAAGGTGATAGTGGGTTCAATTATGCTACCTTGTTGCAAAGTGGGAACCCCGTTGCCTTTAGACCATCTTTTTCTCTGTTTCCATGTTTAAGAACACCAGACATATTTTCCGGAATGTCTTCTGCAACCAAAATGTATTGCTAAATTATTTGTATAATTTGTTTCACAACAGCTAAAGGAAAGAGAAAAGGTGTGTATAGTGAAATATAGTTTATGTCATAAGTTGTTACATAAATAAGAGTTTAACTTTAGTGGGGTATGCATGATTGTAAAACTTTTCAATAAATCATAGTAAAATTATTGATTTTTTGAACAATTATTTTTAAAAGTTATTCAAAGATTTTTTATTTTTACACTTATGCATATATATTTAATTTTTAAAAATTTTATTTTGTGAGCTAGTTATCTACTAATATTTTAGATATGATTTTTGAAATAATAATCATAGAAATCGACAACTTTTAATTATATGACAATCCATTAAATGATAATGTGAATTTCAATTAAATTATATAATATATATTCAAAGGTATGTAAGTATATAGGTAGCATAGTATTATTAAATCACGCATGTTTATGAATGTTTGTTTAATATTAGAATATTATATGAAAAGTTATACTTAAAATATTTTTTTTATTGTTAGTAATCAAATAGTTTTACAATGATATATACATTAAATTCAATATATTATTGAATTAAGTTATGTGATGTAATATAATACAGTGCTCGTTAATATTTTGATTCATGTTCACATGTTACAAATTTTTAGTATTCATATATTTGTTGAATTTAATTTAGAAACATTATTAGTATAATATTTGTACAATATCACAAATAAAAAATTGTCAAATATATATAAATTCAAAGTAATTATTTTAACCATAAAAAATATTTTTCTGTAAAGTTGTTATTACTACATTCTTTATGTAAAATAAAAAACAAATTTCAGATAAAATAAAAATTCATTAACTACGTTGTATTATCATTATAGTATCAAATTCAGTGCATTTTATATTACATATTTAAATATATTAAAAACAAGATGATGAAAGAACTTTTATATATATAAAAGAAACTCTTTTAAGTGTCTTCGAGTGGAATTACTTGTTTGAATATTAAAATAAGGCTATAGCAAAATCACAAAATATAAATATAAAACAAAAAGTTAATTATATATATTATTCAGTATATAACGAATAACATCAAAATATATATAATTATACATGAGTTCTCCCAACATTCATCTCATTTTCTAGAAATTCATATTAAGTTTACCAAGATATTAATATCTGTTATAATATTTGATTTGTATGAAAAAAAAATTCTTTAATAGATCTTATCTAATAATCTCTTATAATATAATAATTTTTTTAATTATCAAATACTGGTGACTTTTATTCTTAATTTGATATTAAAAAATTTTATATCGAATCTAACTATCCAATATTTCGGTTTATATAACTCAATACATCAATAAAACCAAAAATTTCACTAAATCCCTTAACTTATATTCACGTAAAAAGATACTATCTATTTAACACATGTATTTATTAAAAACTTATAAATATCTTTAACAACTTTCATTAATACAACATCAAATTTCTATTAATACAACATCAAATTTCTGTTAATTTATATCATAATAATGAGTAACAAAATAGTTCGCATTTAACCAATCAAACTAAAATTTATTAATTGAAGATCACTCCAACAGTGACCCGCTCTATGATGTCGAAGTGAATTATGCAAAATTAAAAAAGAAAAAAAAAAAAACGTAAATTTTACAATATCACAGACAATATAACATTTCTGAAATTTCAAACGATCAAAACATTAATCAATTTCAAACAATTTTTCAAAGGTTAAAAGTTCGTATACTCAACCAACCAAATACACATAAAATATATTATACTACATAGTTAAGTTGTCGGATTTTACAACCTCTTGATCTTATTTATTTTTACCCAATTAAAAGTTATAATAGTCAAATACAATAATAAAAAAATAAAACAAAATAAAAATATTTGTTCCTAACGTACAATATTTAATCAGATTAAAATATAAACTCCAAAAAATTTTTACAAACCTTATTCATATTCAACGTAATATTTTCTTTATCATAATCAATCAGCATATGTATATAATATATATAATATTATAATATATGGTTCAATCCAAACGAATATTATAGTTTTGTCGTCTTTTACCTATTCTTTTAATTCCAAATAAACTTAACTAATTAATTAAACTTCTCTTTTATTAGAAGATAAGATGTGCTATTTAAAAAACAATCTTCAAAACTCTAAAAGGTTAGAGACGTCTTAATGTATTCCCACAGAAAACTTGTTTCACAAACAAAACTATGGATCTTACATAGTTTGAGAAAAACTATGGATGCAAAATACTAAAAGAAAAATCCAAAAGTTTAAGAAAAGAAAAAACCTTACTCTAAAATTATTTTATTCAATCTATATTGTTTCATTCTTCGCTTCTAATTAAAGATATATGATGTGATTGTGAAAAAAAAGGTAAGTAAAGAGGAAAAAAAAGAAAATAAGAATTAAAACAAGAACTATTATTCTTTTAAAATAAATAAATAAAAACTTGGCGATTCTCAGAACTTTTAGAGTAATAATATATCTTAATTAAATTCATACTTTTATAAAAGTTGTTAAAAATGACAAATTGGAGCATATTTTTTTAAATGATATATTCCACATAAATAAATAAATAAATATGTGTGTCCCTGCGTGTGTGTAAGTGACAAAATTAGAATATTATGATTGGATAAAATTATAAAGGAATTATGTTTTAAAAAACATCTAAGAATATAGAGTAGAAAATATATTTACATAAAACATTTTTTAAGGATATGTAATTTAGAATTATAATAATCCAGTTTACATATCATTATTAACCTTGGTGAATTTACGATAAAAATTGACATCTACGTTTAATTATTTACTTTTAATGAAATGTTTTATTAATTATATTTTAAAACTCAACAAAAATTTAAGAAAAAAATTGTTTTTATTCATTAAATTATATTTTAAAAAGTACTTGTCATAGTTTGTTTGAAATAGTTGAAGGAAATAAGTTAAAAATTGTATTTTGGCGAAGTTACAACTTTAAAAGTAAATTATGAGAAATTCTGAATGTGATTCGTTATATAAACTGTTTTTCTAATATTTACTTATGAGATTCTTGACTTGGGTTCATACAACTTAATTATTACAAAGTCTAAATCTAAATAATTTTCTTTTGATAATATATTTAAAAACAGTGAAGTTTCAAAGACGTGGAAAGGTTTATGATTTTTGTAATAATAAATTGTATATAATTTTGAAAAAAAAAATTATTTCTCAATATTGAAAGAGATAAAACAAAAAACTCATACTTGTTAGGTACGGGGATGTAATGTAATTGCTAGTTCTACATGTTTCATAAACTTGCTTCCATGATTTGTTGTGAATTTTGGATATGAAAGTAGGTAGGCAGGAAAAAAATATAATTAAAGTGTAGTTTTGGTGTAATTAGAGATAGAAATTCAAGAAGAACTTAGATGAGGTTAGGCCAACACACTAGAAGAAATTTTAGAGAGAAGAGTCTTGAGAAGGCTACTATAGAAAGAGTTCATGAACAAGTTTGAAGAGATAAAATTGGTCAGTATTTCATTACTCATTCTAAACTCTATTTTCAATTACAAGAGTCACCTATTTATATGCTAAAAGATGACTTGTCTTACAAGTTTATCAAAAGCTCTCTAATAGGGCTCGATAAACGGCAAGTCATGAGTGGAAAGGATCCTTTATACTAGAAGAGTGTCATGTGGTAAAGGTAGCTTGCAACCCAAGCTTCAAATACTCTCAACGAGAGGTGGATAAGTTGCAAAAGAAGCTAGGAGAAGAAGCTCCCATATGGCGCCTACTTGGAGTGTCACGTGGTGCCTTCTTGGCCTTATTTTTCTTAGGTGGCACCTTCTTGGAGGCTTCTTTCAAAGGTAGTCGTTCACTTGTTCTTATGGGCTTCAAGGCCCAAAATACTACATTACTTGACCCAAAATACAAGGTCCAAAATCCTATTCTACTTGGCTCAAAATAAATTCTACAATACTCTATACAATTTTTACAAGTAGAGGTCTTGTAATTTTGATGTTCCAATATCTCTAGAATGACTTTCTTCAAAGGTAGTCGTTCACTTGTTCTTATGGGCTTCAAGGCCCAAAATACTACATTACTTGACCCAAAATACAAGGTCCAAAATCCTATTCTACTTGGCTCAAAATAAATTCTACAATACTCTATACAATTTTTACAAGTAGAGGTCTTGTAATTTTGATGTTCCAATATCTCTAGAATGACTTTCTTCAAATTTTAACTGAGGTCCAAATGTTTGTTTGGAGACCCAAAGAAGCTCATCTAAACTCCTAATAAGCTCTTGATCAAGGCTCTAGCTCAATGATCTTTTGATTCTTGTCTACATTCTTGGAGATGAGTTTGCATTAGGATAGGATAGTGAAACCCACACCCGCCTTGCCCGATTGCAATCCCTGGCAAACATCGTACAAGGAAGATAGCTAGAACATAATTAACATAAACTTGTGTCAAGATGGTTGTTGAAACAAAAAGATTCAACTCATATCCTAAGAGATCTTAATGTTGACTTGTGCTAGTGTTGATAATCTTGGTAGACAAAAGACAAAGACATTATTGCAATAAAACGTAAGCTTCAAGAGTATTTTCATTAAGGTACATTGTAAGCATAAAAACTATGTGTTTATCGTTTGATGAAAGTTTCGCTTATCAAACAAAGCAAAGACTGCAAGGTGTTGTATCGTCTATTAAACGAAGCACTTGCGTCTTACATGATCTTGTTCTTTTCAAAGACATCGTCTTACAAATGGAACATCTTCACATAGTAACTTTGTTAGGAAAAAATCTTAATCAAAACTAAAGGCTAATGGACTTTGCTCTAACAACATTTTTTAGTGCCTTCAAATAAACTCTTAGGTTATAAATAATGTCAAGCCTCTCTTGTAAATACAAATTGATTTTGTGAGACAACTTTGAGTGTCTTGAGAATATTTTACTCTTGTCTTGATTCTTGGAGAGTATTAAGAAAAAAATTCAATAGCCCTATAGTTTTTATTAAGTGTTTGTCGCAACAAAGTATGAAACATAAATAATCATATGATAAACGTGAAAATATGATAAATAAGCAAATCATATAAGATGTAAGTGCTTCATTTGATAGACGGTACAAGACCTAGCAGTTCTCATCTTATAAGTGAAACTTTCATCGGACGATAAGTGTACACAAGCATTAAGTTTATGTTGAACCTAATGGAAACATTCTTTGGAATTGTTACTATGTTACAGGAAGTGTCTTCATCTTCTATCCACTAAGATGATTCGAGCAAAGCACAAGTCTACATCAAGATCTCTTGGGATACAACTAAAGTTGTTGTTTCAACAACCATCCTAACACAAGCTTACATAAACTTTGACCCAGTTATTTACCTTGTTCAATCTCTACTATTACTTCATTTTTAGTAAAAAGTTATCGGACTTAGCATTGATAAGTACTACTAGGTATCGGGATGTTTCTTCAAGAAGAGAGTGGTACTTAATGTTGCATAGAACACATTTCATACACCTCTACAAATGCAAAAGATGAAGTTATTGAGTTTAAAAGCTCTCAACGGTCAAAAGAGGATTTGGAATGACTCCTTCTTCAAAGCTCTATATAAAGTTATCTTTTAAAGAAGAAGATAAGATACATGATGAAGTGAAAAGTTCCAAAAATTGTCAATTTCTTTCTATAACCCTAAAATATTTGTAAAAAGAACATTGTTGTGTTCGTCTAGCAAACTAGACGAGAACACTTACATTTGTATACATTGTAAGACACTAACACTCTCTAGTGAGCAAATCTCTATGATCTTTGTTATCACACCTTTATACAAACTTTGCTTGTTTAGCTAGGAGTAACTAAGTTCCAAAGAATATTCTATATTATCTAGAAGTTGATGTTGTCCAAACAATAATCGAGTTTTATCCAGGAGGTTGAGATCAAAACAATACTTGGTTTTTAGCCAGAAGTGGTTGTGTTTCAAAAAATTCTCGGGGTTTTTAGCCAAGAGTGTTTGGCAATTCAAATAATACTTGGATTTTAGCTAAGAGTGATTGTGTTTCAAATAATACTCACTTTGTAACTTGTAGTAGTAATATATAAAATGAAACTCAATCAATTGATTAAAAACTGGACCTAGTTTGTGTTATCAAACAAACTAGTATAAAAGTATGAGTAAATCTTCATTTTCCTTATCTTTTTCTATTGCATATTATTGCACCACATTAATGAAAGAAAGAGATGTTTATAAACTAATCTTAGAAAAGATTTTTGATAGATCGTCTATTAACCTAAAACCATAATTTGACTGCTTGATATCAAACAATACATTGCAAAAATCTTAAAAACGTTCTAAAAACAATTTAACCCTCCGTTTTTGAATTTTGTCTTGTTTTTAACAATTGGTATCAAAACTCATCCTCTAAAGGGTTGAGTGCTTAATAACTGTTAGAGGAAAAGATCCAATAACAATGGCAATAATAGAGAAACAACTCACCACAGAAGAAGCGTTTCTCATAAGGACTCTAACCGTCCTCGGTGAAGACTTTCCATACTGGAGAGATCATACATAAATGTATGTGAAGTCCACACACTACTAGTTATGGCAAATTATCATGTGAGGAGACATCGAGATCACCTCTTTAGAGGAAGATTAGGAGGAAAAAGAATTTAACACCTTGTAGTTAAATAATAAGGCAAGATACACTCTCATTTGTGCTTTGTCTAAAAATGAATATAAAAGATGGCTAAGGAGATCTAAGATTCCTAATGTATAAACCATTAGGATAATAAATATGTTCAACTAAGAAAGGTTGTGATCCTCACACATTAGTATGAATCATTCATCATGAATTAAGGAGAAAGAATGGATAATATGTTTGGAAGGATGCATATCATTCTAAAAGGGCTCAAAGCTCTAGAAAAAACTTCAACAAAGCTTAAATAAACCCAAAGTTGCTTGATAAAATACTAAAGGTCTAATATCCTAACGTAACAACCATTAAAGAGGCCTGATATGTTAAAAAGCTAACATAGGACGAACTGCTTGGAATCTTGAGAGTACATGGGGTACTTATGCAAGATAAAGACCAAAAAGAAGTTGATACAATTCTAATAAAGGGCTTCATGCTAGAGCAAAGCCTAAGCAAATGAAAATCAAACACAAGGAGAGGAAAAGAGCTCTTAAGGAAGGCATGTATTTATATAGGCTTAAAGAATTTAGTCATTGCATCCTTTTTTTGGTCGTTGAGTAGCTTTGAACTCATTTGAATGTCTTTTTCTTCTTCTATCATCTAACAAACTTGAACGTTGAGAATCATTAAATGCACTTTATACAACATTAATTATCCATAACCTCCTTTATAGGTGACGATACTTATCTTCCTCGATAGTAGAACATTTTTTTGCACCAAATTATAATAAAACTGCACATTGTATTGAAAAAATACCAAGACTTGGATTGAAATATGTTTGTGTTAGAAAAGTTGGTGAGCAATGAAACTTTAGCTAAAATTCCAAGAGATCTTGATGTTTACTTGCCTAAAGCACGGATCCTCTTGGCGAAATATGGTGAAGACATTATTTGCAATACATACTTAAGCAACGAGAATATACTTTATGTTTGTGTTAGCTTTAAGAACTGCCTATAGTTATCGTCTGATGTTCATCAATAACTTATCAGAGAAGTGGAAAGTTTGCAGAGTGTTACGTCTTCTGTTAGATGAGGCACTTGCACTTGCATGATCTGGTCTTTTCCTTCAATGATGTAGTTGCATCATGATCCGTGCTTTGTTGGTATAAACACTTAGTCAAAATCACAGGATTGTTGTTATTTAACTCTAACAAGAACAACGTTGTGTTTGTCTAGAAATCTAGAAGAGAAAACTTACATTTTTATATGTCGTAAGATACTAACACTCTATAATGAGAAAATCTCTGCTATTTTTGTGATTACACCTTTATACAAACTCTATTTGTCTAGCCATGTGTGATCGTTGTCCAAACGATACTCAATTCTTAGTCAGAAGTGGTAGAGTTCCAATGAATACTCTGTCTTAGCCAAGAGTGTTAGTTGTTTAAACAATACTCAAGTTTTAGCTTAGAGTGGATGAGGTCCAAACAATACTTATTTTTAGCCAAGAGTGATTGTGTTTCAAAAAATACTCAAAGTTTTTATTCAGGAGTGGTTGAACGTTCAAACAAAGCTTCAGTCTTAGCCAAGAGTGGTTGCATTTCAAATAATACATGGTTTTGTAACTTACAGTAGTAGTTCGTAAAGTAAAACTCAATCAATTGACAATAATTTGTGCTATCAAATGAACTAGTATAAAAATCAAAGAGTAAATCTTCTTTTCCCTTATCTTTGTATATTACATATTTTTGCACCATATTAACGAAGGAAGGGGATATCTACAAACTAATTGTAGAAAATATTTTTTACTGTCTATTAACCTAAAATCATCGTCTAACTGCTTCATATCAGATGATACATTCTGAAAATCTTAAAATGTTTTAAAACATAATTATAACTCTTCTTTATTGTGTTTTGACATGTTTTTTATAAAAGGATTTTTCAAATAAAGAATCCTCGTGACACTTATCTAAAACTCTATTTTAAAGATGTATTCTTCTCATCCCTTTCCTTAATTTATTTTACTTTTACTTTGAGTCTTATTTTTGTTTTATTAAAACTTCCATTATAGTTATACTTACGCAACATGTCTCAAATTCTTTCATAAATTTAACTTCTTAAGTTGATATAGACATATTCATCCTCTTAAGAATTACATCAAAATCTTAAAGAATGAATAATTCTTTTTCAAAATTATGTTTTGAAGATATAACAATATTCTTTTATTCTTTTGAGTATTTATACTTTTTTTCATGCTTGAATGTGTGATTATCATAAAGAATATTTGGATATTATGATGCAAACATTACAACCAATAAAAATATTTTCTAGTTATACTTTATTTATTTTAGGATTTTTATCTATTTTCTTTTAAATTAAAATTACTTTTGCATATTCATTTGATTTTGGATATTTTTTTTAATTTGAAACTAATCTGGCAAAAAAAGAACGAAGAATTTTTTTTTCTTTTCAAATCCAGTGACTTTCTTTTAGACTTTTTATTATAGTTGTTATCATTTGTATACGAAAATACATAAAGTTAGTAATAGAACATCAATTTCCCTCCTATTCTTATAATTTTTAAAATTTATTTCACTTTTTATGTTAGGCGCTTGTTTAACAAATTTTTAAAATTTCATTTTTTTTTAAAGTCAGGTATCGAATCCTAATTGAAAACAAGGTTTAACAATTTCAATAAGGTTTTTCTTTATTTTATCGCGTGAACAGTTATATTGTTATTTCACATGTTAACCACGCGTTAGTTTGGTGATACTAATAATAAAGAAGACCAAATATCTAAATGACTTGCAACAAATTTTTTTAGAACTTAAAACAGTCAAAACATACTTAATCTATTATATCTTTGTCTTGTTATTATCTAATATTTTTATCAAAAGAATTACTTATATTTCAATTTTATTTATATTTTTCACTCTGATATTATCATAAATATTTTTCCTGTCCATTATCTAGTTTTCTTTTATAAACATGTAAAAGCTTTATTTTATTTTTCTATTTCTATATATAAATGAGCATATTGAATGACTATCTACCATCACCTACTTTCATATCATATAGTTTTGAAATAGTTACCTGAAAATTTGGTCACATAAAGGTAATGATAATTTAAACTTAACTTTTAATCTGCTTTAAGAAATGCTTTATTTATAAATTTATAATCATGGTTATAATAATACCCATGTCAAATTATATACTTAACGAAAACTACCAATCTTGTCTGAACATATATACCATGGCTAGGGCTTCCTTATTATTTCCTTTAGTTAGCAGTGGAAACGATATGAATTTTGAAACCATTTATAAAAATGTTAAAAAAAGGTAAAAGGAAAAAAGTGCTTGAAAAACTGTGTGAATTGCAACATATAAAATTGTTAAAAAGAGTGCTTGAAAAACTGTGTGAACTGCACCACTTTTATAATCAAAACTCCTCTCCTTTAGATTTTGGTCTCCTTGAACAATGCTATGATAAATCTAAAAATTAATTTTATTTGGTATCCTTTCTTACCCAAAGTGAAAATGGAAACATTATTGGTCGTTTGAAATTGTCCTTAAAACATGGAACCATTTTTCAGCAAGACAGAACCGAAGTTTGTCTGTCCACGTTAAGACCCACAAATTTCATGCCCCCAACAACTTCCACTATTTCTTTTACCACCTCCATTTTCGTAGGAATGAAAAAATCCAAATTATTTAAGGATTGAAAATATTTCTAATGGCATAATATAAAAATCTGTTTTGAATTATGCAATCTTTAATTAAAAAATATATTATAATACTACAGTTCAAAATATACTGTCTAATTTAAAAGTATATTCTAAATTATATATATTTTAAAATATATTTTTACATTTTGAAATCTAAAAATACATTATAAATTATATAATCTAAAATATATTTTTAGATTGTGAAATCTGAAAATATATTTTAAATTATATAATCTAAAAGTTTAAAACTATATTTCTAAAATAAAAATATATTATAAATTATTTAATTTAAGATATATTTTTATATTACACATTTCAGAAAACATTTTCACATTTGAGAATATACTTCAAATCATATAATCCAAAACCTGTGTCCAACTTTTACAATCTATACAGATAAAGCATAGATATTGTAGAATTTCCAAAATCCAGAAAAGTACGTGAAAAAAAATAATGAAGGTGCAAAAGTAAATGTCCAACTTCCTTATGAAGAAAAAGTTAGGCCCAACAGGACAATTCCTCACTCACATTGTATTTTACAGTTTCATTGTTAATTGTTCTGATGTCTATTATTGAGAAAAAAAAAACAAATTTATTAAACTTTGGACATGTTTAAACAAATTTTTGTTATAATAAAAAAAAATGAGGTTTTCCGCAAATAAATATTAGCCTTAAGTTAATTTATACAAGTTTTTTGTGTAGTGTTTTAAAATTTTTAATTGTTTATCATAAATAAGATAGTTTTAGTTTATGAAGAAACTCGTTTTATTTTTTTCTTTTTCTTTCTTTTCTAAGAGTGTATATGAATTGCACCATGTGAATAGGTGCAATTCAACTTAATATAATTACAATTTTATCCATTAAATTCTATGATTATTGATTTTTTTAGTGCATTTAATTAGAATTGAGTTAAATGAGAAGTTTATGAGTTTCAAAACTCAACCCAACTCAACTATATAATAAATATATCAAATTATATTTATGTTTTTTTATATTAATATTGTGAGTAAACATCTCACACTAAACTTACTATAATAAGTACATGTTTGTTGAACATTAGACGGTCTAAAGTCTCTTTAGAGGATCAAATCATTTGATAAAGTTTTGATGATAACAAAATTTGAGTATATATTTATATTTGATAACTTATATACATTGCGTAGTTAACATTATTATTATTATTATTATTATTATTATTATTATTATTATTATTATTATTATTATTATTATTATTAAAGCAGGAGACACATGGTCTATAAAGAGATAAGTTTTCTTACTATTTACTTTTATGTGTTATTGATTTGATTTAAATTGATTTTATATCATATTGTGCTCTAACGTTCAAATTTGTTCATAACGGAAAATATTCAAATTATTATGAAGCATTTAATTGTGATTAATTGATTTT
>Ga0209489_106908_pt1 | contig 17600 bp, 6 predicted proteins | sample SiratrowhiteBW_FD_187527 | JGI IMG/M metagenome (GOLD analysis project Ga0209489, IMG submission 187527) | Root nodule microbial communities of legume samples collected from California, USA - Siratro white BW (SPAdes) (version 2) | ecosystem: Host-associated > Plants > Roots > Nodule | place: USA...
TATATATATATATATATATATATATATGTATATATATATATATATATAATTTGCTTTAAAACAAAAATTATGATAGAAATAATAATATATTACATTCATATTTTCATGATGTTATAGAATAGAAAGGGTATACACAAATGTTGTGTCAAATATGAGTGAGTGGGATGCTTTTTTTTTTTTTTTTTTACACATGAATGGGTGTAGTATGAGTGGGGAGGAAGTGTGAAGCACCTTGAAGAGATTAGGGTGAGAGGAAAAGGAGGTGGTGTAAGAGTGAACACAAGGGTGAAGAAAGAAAAACTGTTTTTTTATTTGTTTCTTTCTTATTTTTTTGTAAAACCTAATTGGTTGGGGCTGTGTTACGTTTCATATTTTGATTCTAACTTTTTTTATTTACATTTTTTCATAAAACGTAAATGGGTTACGCCTAGGTTGTACTTTTGTTTTGGTTTTACCTTTATAAATTGCACCCAAAATATATTTTTTATTTTTGAAAACAATTTTTATTTACCCGAATGAATTTGGGTATTGACACCCTAAATCCTAAACCACCTAAACTCCCTAAACCATAAACTTTATACCAGGTAACCTGTTCAACGAGTGACCTGTTGACCTAGTCAATGAGTGATCTGATGACACGGTGAACAGGTGACTTAGTGACATGGTGACATAATCAATAAGTGACCTAGTAGCCTAGTGACTAGGTGACCTATTCATCAGATGACTTGGTGACTTGGTCAATAGGTGACTTGGTGACCTGGTCAATAGGTAACTTGGTAACCTAGTTAACAGGTGACCTAGTAACATGATAATATGATGACCACTTGATTTGCTTACGTGGTAACCTAATATAATGGTCACCTGATCACATGTAAACTGTAACCAATGATTTGGTGACCTGGTGACTTGGTGACCACGTGACTTGGTAACCTCGTCATCTAATGACATGGTGACGTAGTGACCTCGTCATTTTGTGACTTTAAAACCTAGTGACCTGGTTACTAAGTAGCTATTTGACTACCTAGTTACTTGATGTCGCAACCTGGTTCCATTTTCCAAACCTTAAACTCTAAACCCAAATTCCATTTTCCAAACCTCAAACGCTAAACCTCAAACTTCAAATCTTAAACCCTAAACACCAAAACCCAAACTCTAAACCCCCAATCACAAACCCAAAACCTGAAACTCAATCCCAAACCCTAAACCCTAAAAAATGTAAACCTTAAACCATAAAAAACCCAAAACCCTAAAATCAAAACCCCAAAACCCAAAGCTCAAACTTTAAACCTTAAACCCAAACCTTCCAATGTAACCCTAAAACCCTAATCCTAGACCTAAAACCCAAACCCCAACTATCAAACCCAAAACCCTAAACCCAAACTCCAAATCCCGAACCCCAACCTGAAACCCTAGACTCAAAACACGAAACCAAATATAAAACAAACTGACCAAATTACAGCAAATTATGAACATGAACATTGTTGAAAAGCGAAAAAAAAAATAAAAGAAGATTCTATGTGTATATAAAGAAAGAGAAATTTCATACATATATAACCGACAAAACAACACCCACAAAAAACAAGAGGCAAAAAGTAAACCTCCAGTATTTTCCTATGTTTTTTTCTATTTTTTTGCATCTTTTCTTTATGCTTTTTTTTTTTTCAGTCCTTGATTACCTTTTTCATTTCTCTTTTCTTTCTTTTTCAAACTTTATTTTGTTTCTCACATCCTCCTTCTTACTCACTTTTTGTTCATTACTCACGCTTGTTCATTCCATTATGTTGTGTGTGAGTCAAGAATGGAGAACAGGTGAACAACGACAACTTAAAGAACAATAGCGACTGTTAACGTAAAAGAAAAATAAATAACCAGCAATGCTAGAAATGCAAAACAGAACAAATGTGGGAAAGACAAACCAAGGACGAAGATAGTGAAAATAAGACGAATAAGCACCAGCAAGCAGAAAAGCGACTACCATGACAACAAGAGTGAACGAGTGAACTACGATGCGAACAAGTGAACAACGCTAAAAATTATTTGAGTAAGGCTATAAAACTCCCATATTATATCAATTAGTACCAATAACCAATGTAATATCTAATTTGAAAATATTTTTTAAAGGGAAAAGACACAGAACAAACTACATTACATCAGTTCTTATAATAATCGATGTAATAGCTATGCATGTAGACTATATTACATCGATTCCTCCCACAACCAATGTAATAAGTAGTCTACTCAACAATTTTTCAATATTAATTTAGAAGAATCCCACTATACTACATTGGTTACTATATCAACCAATATAAAAGTGGTTTGCTTAATAATTTTTCAAAATTATTTTGAATGATCCTTCCTATGCCACTTTTTACATTGGTTATTGAGTACAACTGATGTTGTATACCACTTTTTTACTTTGGTTATATGCTAACTGATAGAATATCTCTTCGGATAATTACGAAAATGACATTACGTTCGTATTTATAACAGTTTCCATCCATTTAATTGATGTAATATCTTACTGTAAAATCCTATTTTGGACTAGTGCTTGAAGTATAAAACTCAATTGATAAGAACATGTTATAACTACATATATAGAGAAGAATGTACAGAAGAGTTATAATCTTATCCAATCTCAATCTAAGGATTAATTACTCATGATGAGTAGGATATAACAATGAAAGTAACATACAATGTAAATAAATAACACAGTTCTAAAGTGTTTCCAACATGAGCACCCTTTCTAAATTACAATTCATAACCTATTTATAGTGCTAAGCTAGTGTTTTCACTATAGTCCATGCTTTAGCCTCTCGTTCCGGTGCTCAACAAATAAAGTTTCTTCATGCTCAACCACTTTAGCTCTGCTCAGCAGATGGCCTTTCTTCATTATGAGACTTTCTTTTTTCTTACTATTTTGAGGTTTCAGTTAGTTATCTCTGTGTTCAAAAATATCCCTTCTCCAGTGTAAATCTATTTAGCAACATTCAACTCTGCTCAACACTTGAAAGCTCACAAATGGGGTACTTTCCGCCTAGATTCCGCTCAGGGCCCATGTCATGCACTCAGTGGATGGCTTGTGTTGGGTCTATTTCACTCATTACATAAATTTTTTTGCAAAATTAGACTCTGTTAACTCTTATTATTTCACTTAGTTCAAGATTAAGTTGTTTATGAGTTTGTTTTGGTAAAAATATTCCTATTTGTGTTATTTCAAATGTCTAAATCAAGATTAAAACAAATAATTTGGACACTTATCATCCCTTGTCCCCTTTCGCCCACCAATTACTTGAATGAGAATTGAATTGGTTAGTTAATGTTTTCTTTTTGTTCTCTTGGATTGTAAATGAAAGTAATATTATCTTGATCTTCTTGTAGGAGCCTTTCTTTAGAATGAAGTATGAGTTTCTTTTAAAACTTAAAAAGTTTAAGCTTGGGGAGAAATGTGTTTTTTTCATTATTAATAATTTTTTACTAATTATATTATTAGTATTTTATTAATATATATTTTTATATTATAATAAAATAATAAATAAAAAATGAATTAATTTAATATTTTATTAATATACTTTTTTATTAAAGAAAAAAATTAAAATAATGAATAAAATAAAATAAGATTTTCTTAATAGTTATGTTTTATATCATAATAAGATAAATAATTAAACTACAACATATTTAAATACTAAATACAAATAATTATACTATTTTAGTTTTTTATATTTTTTAAATCATTTTTAATATATTTTTATTTTTAAATATAAATTATTTATTAAAAAATATAATCATTTTTAATTTAAATTTATTTTAGCTTTATTTCATATTCTTAAAAATTATTTAAAAATTTATTTTACAAATTAATTTATAATTTATTAATATAATAAATATTTTATTTTATTACATCAATAGTAAACTTTTTGTTTATTTTACTTCGTCACTTTTATATTTATTTCTCATCATCCTTTCCAATTTATTTCTTTCCTTTTTTCAACTTTCTTCCATTTAAACTCAGAAAATTGCAATTTATGGAGAAAAAGTCAAGATCATTTCAATTTACGGAAAGCATTGGCAGACCTTCATATATACTTTTTTCTTCTGATTTGTTTATAATTCAAAATACTATATAAAAATTAATTCAACTAATTATCTTAATTAAACAATACTTAATTCTTTATATATATATATATATATATATATATATATATATATATATATATATTGCTGCGTGTGTTATTAAGAAAAAAAAATTAAAATAAATATTTTTAGTTTAAAATATAATATTGTTTATATTTTTATAACAAAACTAAATATGTGTGAACGATAATAATTATTTAACAAGATAGTTGTTTTCATATATATATATATATATATATATATATATATATATATTATTGAAAGCTATTTCACATCAATTATTGCACATGGAGCACAGGCAAAAGAAAAAACTGTCTTCTTAATTGGCAAAAATTTAAATCATAAAACACAATTTATGTCTGGTACGTTGCCGACAGCTCCGCAAAGCAAGCGTCCTCGTCCTCGTGATTATTAATAATAAATTGTTCTCGTCCTCAAGTTTATCAATAATATCTTAATATGATTATGTGAAAAAAAAATGTAAAAGAATTACTAACATTATTTTGGTGTTAAAGCAGAGCCATGTTACTCATGCAGTACAGCAGGCCCAATGCCAAAGCAATCATGCAAATTCTGTACCTTTCTTACTGTGCGTTTGCTCTGGGTGGGTGAAAAAAAGTAAACAATAAAAATAAAATTGTTTAAATTAAGAAGAGAATAAAAACAGTAAAAGAAATTATAGTAAATATAATTAAAAATTAAATTAATTATGTTATATAATGAATTGTAAGAATATGTTTGATGTATTTTCTTAAATATGAGAATATTTAATTTTAATAATAAATAATTATAAATCAATTAATTTATGTAATGTCATTTTTTTTGCAAAAAATGATTTAATTTTAAATATTATATATATATGTGTGTAAATGAATTGGAAATTAAGTTAAAATTTTTTTTCTCATATCAATATAAATATGAATATAAATAGGTAAAAGTATATTAAACAGGTCGTATTATTTTAAATAGGATTTGAAAATTAAATTTAAAAAAAATATATTTAACGTGCGAGTGATATTAATATAGCTACAAATAAGTTAATAAATATGGACAGTAGCTATTCTCGCATAATAATCATAATATTTTTTTTTTCATTTGTAGGAAAGTTACAAACATAAAAATATACAAAATAACACATAGTTAATGACATGTTAAGATCTAGTTGCTATACTAACAAAGTAATTTGAAAAAAAAAAGGTTAAAAAAATTGTAAATTGTCTTCAACTCATATAAAGCACTGCAATTACAATTATTATATAAATATACTACTATTAATTTACATTTTAATTTATGTTAAGAAATGTAAATTATTATAAAATAAAATCAATATAATTTTAATTTGGAAATAATTGTGACAAATTATTTAACTCAGTTCATGGTCATAAACCAATTTACAATACTTTAAAAATGATTAAAAATATAAAAACAAGGTTAAACATTAAAAAAAAATTTAACTTGTAATAAAAAAGTTATGATCACCAAGTACACATGTCAGAAAATGATTGAAGCTTAATTATGAATGTGGTTCACGGAAGATTACTACTATGGGGACACTATTAAAATCTGATTTAAGTTAATAAAATACATTTTTTTTAAAAGCTAAAAAGAGGAAAAATAATTTTAGAAAATTCATTCTTTTAGAACAGGAATTTCCCACTTTATATAAATATAGTCATATATGTATTTATATGCCATTAGAAGCCATTTCGTGAATAATATTTTTAGAACCACTTCATCCTTCGTTAACATAAACCAGTACAAGGACAAAGTTGTAAAATTGGATGTCTTACCCTTTTTCATCACACGTTCACTTCTCCTCTCACCTTTGCCACTTTCTTTCCTCGCAATTCTGCAACATTCAACAAAACAAATATGAAGATTTTGTTTGATTAAAGAATATATTTAAGAGAGTAAATTTAAATTGATTTAAGATAAAAAAATTATTTAAAAAATTGAGTTATTTATATAAAAAAAAAGATAATAAAATTTAAGTAAAAAGTTTATAAAAAATTATGAGTAATGTAATATATATGATTGATAAAATAATTTTTTAATAATTAAAATTAATTTAAAATTAAATATAATTAATTTGTTGAGTGTGATTAATGAATTATTATTTTTTTAATTATAAGATTATCAATTATTTTAAAATAAAAATTAAATTATTATTGTTAATAATATTATTATTATTTTATTAATTTATTTGGATCATTATTATAATTTTAATTTTATTATTATTTTATAACTTTATTATTATAATTATTATTTATGATTTTGTTATTTTTTTAGTTTTTAATATTAATATTTATTTTTATTATTATTTTATAAATTTGATAAATTTGTTATTATTTTAATATTAATTATTATTATATTATATTATATAATTAATTACATTTATTTTATTATAATATAAATATAAATACTACTAAATTTATTATATTAAATTAATTATAAAAAAATATAATAGAGATTACCTTTCTTCACAAATCTTCTTTATTGGGAACAAAATTTACTATCACAGTCTTTCCTTAATTTCTGTTTTTAATTAATTTTTTATTAATAAAAATCTGTGCAATGGTTGTAATTCAGCTCTTTTTAACTTTTCCATATTCTCTACCTGAACCAGACCAACCCAAAGAATATTTTTCCCTTCCACACCTCCACTTCTCCATCAATAGTTCCCTATATCAAAACATAGCATAAATAAGAAATTCAGGGATACTTGCTTTGTAAATTTAATACCTTAGACGAATAAATTTAATTGTATAAAAAAATAAATATTTAAATTGATTTTTAAAAAAGGAGTGTGTTTGACTAAAATATTTCTAATTAAAAATTTTAATTATATAAAACTTTTCAAATTTCCTCTACTTACATACAAGTCATTTCGTGTCATATGTTTAAAAAAAATCATGTTTCTATACTAAATAATAATAAAGAACTTATATATAAATAAATTAATTTTTCAATGACTCATTTACATGAAAGCTTAAATAAGCAACTAATCATAAGAATAAACTTTTTTCGATTATTTTAAAATTAAAAGTTATGTAATAAGGAAACTTCGTAGATTTAGATATCACTTTTATTGATATATAAAAGGATTCATGTTTTCAATTAAAATCTATAAAGGTGAAATAAATAAAAGTAACTAATTAGGTACTAAATTAATTTTCAAAAAAAATTAATAATAAAAATTGTATTGAAAATTGAAAATAATCGTTAAACAAAGAAATAAATTAATTATTTTTTTATTGATATCTTTCCATTAGAGGATTTTAAGTAATAAAGATAAAAGAAATATAAGTTTCATTGTCCATTCTTTTCTCACTCGTCAAATTTAATTTATACTAATAACAAGTATTTAGTTCAAATAACTAGTACAAATAAATAAGAGAGAAAAATTTATCTCATAATTAAAGAAAGTTTAATAGATTTATTGACAACATGGAACACACAACTTCATTTTAATTTGAGCTTAAAATATTTATCATTCTTGTAATCACAAAGAGAGAAATCATATATATATATATATATATATATATATATATATATATATATATATGAAATTTTGTCCAAAAAGAAAAAGAAAAAAAATATAATTAACTTTGTTAATCAAGAATTAACTACACTTAAAAACTAATTCATTAAAATTGAGAAACACACATAATAGTTTTCTAGATTTAAGAAATGTAATAATTACAAAATAATGACTAGGAATCTCGGATGACAAGTACATGTAACACCTCTTCCAAGGTTTATTAAATATGTCTTAAAAGCTTGAAAGTCAAAAGATGACTCATACTAACTCATATACTTCTATATTGTTATGGGAGTTGTGTCTGTTAGTTTAAGACTTTCAAAAGACACTTCTAACTTTTTACATTTAAAACCAAGGTTCTCCTGTTATTATCATTAAATATATGTTTCCCTCAAATTCCTTTTAATATATATATATATAATTCTCTAATCTGTTTCTCCTACTAAAGTTTTAAGACTTTCTCTCTTTCTTATTTTTTTATCTACACTTTCATTTGTAATACTTTTTTAATTTGTTCTTCATATCTTCTCTTCTCTTCTCCTTTTTTATATAATATCATATTATTATTTTAGCAGTTTTTACTTTTTATTAAATTTTTTAACTTGGTCTATAATTTTTTTACATTATTTTAAATTATTAATTTATTTAAATGCTTTTAAAGTATTTTTTTTCTTCTTATTGTTTTTTAATTTTACCTTATTATATTATTGTTTAAAACTTACTTGATTCTTTTTGGACGTGTAGACTTATATGAATTATTTATGAAGTTTCTTTTTACTGTGAATTTAATTGTTGGACTTAAAGTAAATTTTTTTAGTTCTTAGATTTACATTAAATATAAAATAAATAATACAGTTCTTTATAAGTATAAATATTACAATTTTGTATTTAATATCAATCGACTCAATATTAGAGTGGTTGTTTTCACTATCTGGCAATGTTCATATCACACCAACAAAATATATATGCAGCAACAAACCACAAAAAAGATATGAACAAAAAATAAAAATGCTTGAAAGACATTACTGAAATGTATAGCACTACCATAAAATACACCAACACAATGTATCAAGGTAAGCACAAGGTAGTTTGAAAGGTATCACTTGTCAATTTTCAATGTAATTAATTTTCAAAGATTTAAAATAAGAGAAAAAGTAAGAAAAATCACCAACACAAACTTTGATCTTAAAATTTTCTCAAAATATTACTATTTATAAAAAAAATTATTGAATTATGTGACTTAATTCATTACAAGACAATTAGAGCAACCACAATAATTCTCCTCTTCCATTATTTTTAATATCAGGTGTTAAATCGAACACTTATTAAGTCAAAATTTGAAGTTAAAAATTTGGATATAATATTTTCTACTTAAAAAAGATAATTCGATTCTAATATAACTCGTGTGAGCTTTACTAAAGTACAACTGATATAATCCGTTAAGAAATATAGTTTCACATTTCCAAACAATTAACTACTTCTATATTAATTTAAGATTATTATACTTAAAAGGTGTTACATCTTAAAATTGAGTATATTTTTCATAAAAAATAATGAGATAACATGGGAACATAAAAAGTAAATTCTAGGAAAAAAAACTCTTTTATATCACAAATAAATAGAAACAAAAATTCTTCCAAAATGAGAAGTATTTCTTTTATTTTACTATTTGATTGTTTTGCAACACAATAAAAAGGTAAATGCGAGGTTATGTGACTTCTGTTTGTAAGAAGAATGAAAAGAAGAAACCGACAAGTCTTTACTACCATTTCAGTAGTTTGCCATTTGTTAGTATTCGACATTAACTTTTGTGCTTTATTTTATTTAAATTTTTTAATAATTAAAAAGTTTATAACGCTAATGTCAGCGGCTAGTATTACAATAAAATAAGCTTAATATAAGAATTTTGATTTTATATGGAACTAGTTCACTCATAAAATTTAAACTACTTTTTAAAAAATGTAAAATATGAATACTTAAAATGATCAATGTACATAACAGTTTCTATCTCTTCCCTATAAATATCCCGTGGGTTTCTCTCTATCTTCATATCAGCTTCTCATCTCTATGGAGTTTCACTGCCTTCCATTGCTTTTTTCTCTCACTGTGAGCATTAACTTTAATTTTATATTTCTTCTCATTCCTCTTACGTTCTTAATTTAATTTGAGCTATGAATATTTGTTTGAAAACGTAGGTGATACTGATCACAGCTCAGGCTGCTTTACCTCCACAAGTTTACTGGGAAAGGATGCTTCCAAACACACCAATCCCCAAAGCAATCAGAGACATTCCCAAGCTTGGTTAGTAAAAATTTTAAGGGCACTAGTTCTTTTGTATTATTTTTTTCATATTGAAATATATTTTTCTTTTTTATATATTTACATATGACTCTTTATTTTTTTTTAATTTTATTGTCCTTTAAAATTTCATTATCTTCCGTTAAAAAGTATTATTACTAATTTACATTATCTCTAGAAATATACAAGTATTTCACCATTCTCTTCTTTAGAGATCGTGTGTTAATAATATATATATATATATATATATATATATATATATATATATATATATATTCATTTCCTATTTTTTCCAGTAAAAGTAAAGCTGTAAATTTATGCTAATTTTACAACCCATAACAATTTTCAATTTAGATAAATAAATGCGTACTATTAAATTATATAAATTACATGTATAACCATTGCAATTACAAAAGTATTTCATGTTGATTTTAGAAACACTTGATTATTTATTTATTTTTAATATCTAAAAATAAAATTTATACATTTTATTGATTGTAACTACGGATTTCCAAATAATCTCTCAAAATTTGTAAACTTTTATCCTCAAAAATTTAAGGAGAATAATGAAGTCAAACTTTTTAAATAAAAAAATATAATGGAAGACATGAATTTCATTTTGTCTAAGTTAATTACTCTAGATAAATCTCAACAAATATTTAAAGTGAAACATAAAAAGAAATGTAGAGAAATTAAAGAATACACCACTATTAAATACTTCATATCTTTCTTCTAATATTAACACAGCATGTTTCTTCTAATATAAAGAGACTGAAGTGCAAGATGAGATTCCTCTCTTTCATTATGGTGCTGAGAAAACTCACTCACAAGACCAGATATCTGTATTTATGTATGGTACTAAGGGGACTGAAGAAGAAAAGAAAACTCAATCACAAGACCAAATATCTGTATTTATGTATGGTACTAAGGGCACGGAAGAAGAAAAGAAAACTCAATCACAAGATCAAATATCTGTGTTTATGTATGGTACTAAGGGGACGGAATCACAAGATGGTGTCAAAGAGATTCCATCACAAGAAGAGCAGCATTTGTGGAATTCTCAAAAGGGCTCTAGTCATCACCATGACCACCCAAAACCAAGTATTTTTTTCTCGGAAGAAGAATTGAGACCAGGCACAAAATTGGATACGCACTTCCCTAAAACAAAAGATTTAACCCCCTTGTTGCCCCGCCAAGTTGCAGAACGTTTACCATTCTCATCAGAAAAGATAAATGAAATATTAGAGATTTTTGCAGTGAAGCCAAAGTCCGAGAATGTTGAGATTGTGCAGAAAGCGATTAATTACTGTGAGGAGCCTGTAGTGAATGGTGAAGAAAAATACTGTGCAACTTCACTGGAATCCATGGTGGATTTTGTGACTTCTAAACTTGGGAAGAACGTGGATGTTATTACTACAGAGGTGGAGAAAGAAACTATGTCAGAAAAATTCTGGGTGAAAGATGGAGTGAAGATGATATCTTCTGACGCCAATGTGATTATTTGTCATCATATGAAGTACCCTTATGTGGTATTTTTCTGTCATCAGGTAGTGAACACCACTGCACATTTGATGCCTTTGGAGGGAGAAGATGGAAGTAGGGTTAAAGCCGCAGGAATATGCCACAAAGACACATCAGAATGGAATCCAGAGTATATTGCCTTCGAAATTCTCAAAATCAAGCCTGGGACAGCTCCTGTGTGTCATCTCATTCCTCAGGGTCATCTTCTTTGGTATGCTAAATAGAGTTAGTTCAACCCACCAATGCAGGAATAGTATCTTAAATTAAATAAGAAAGCATTTCTGGATTGTGTGATGTACTCTTTCAGCGTACCATGTATTTTCTCTTTGTTCCAAATTATGTATGACATCATGAATGCAGAAATGATGATGGTGTTCGCTTATTGGTGCTATTTGAATTTTGAAACTTCCTTTGTCAGAATTAGATGTTAATCTAGATATGTGACTTGCCAACAAAACACACCAAGAGCATCCACGATGATAATACTCACTTGAGTATCTTAAATTGCTTTATTGGTTCTACAAGACGGATTACCTTCTTCCTGCACCTCCATAAATTCTCAAATTTCTAAAACTAACCTTTAAGTAAAATGTAAAATATTCTAATTATCCTCGTGTGATCCTACACCTCCATATTTTTATTTTATCCCACACTTCAGTATTATTGCAGACAATGAAGGAAGAACTTCTTCCTACACCACCATAGATTTTGAAATTCTCATAGTGCCCATTTCAAAAAGGTTTTATTCTCCATAATAAGATTAATGTATAGGTTTTAAAAGGGTTAAAATGGAGGAGCCTAAATGATGGTACTATTGCAATTTTTCTGTTGGTCGTGGTGTCAATGGTTTTTTGTTAGAGGTAAATTTGAATGAAATGATTTTTTTTATTATTCCGGATTAGGCGAATCTAGAAGAAAAAAAATTCGGAACACACCTCTTGTATTTAATCTGGAATACAAATTTAAGTCAATGTGAACCATAACATAAACAATAATGACATATGCGCAAAATATATATATATATATATATATATATATATATATATATATATTTATTGGAAATGACATGAACAATGATGAGAATTCTTCATGCGAAGACGGTTCTTCCTTCACTGTCTGCGGTGGTTCTGCTATGAAGGTCTAGGACTAAAGGTATAGTCTGCTGTTGGACTTTGGAGTAAAATGAAAATATAAAAGTGTGGAACTAGATAAAGATAATTAGGACATTTTACTTAAGATTAGTTTTTGGAAATTTGAGAATTTATAGAATTACACGAAAAAGGTATGGAGGCTCATGAAGAAGCCGTCGTTCTACAATTCCATATTAATTGCATTTAAGCAACGCATGATCTACTCCATTTTATTTTTCTTCCCATAGTTAAATTTTAAGCAACTCTAAATATAATTATAATTTTATATTCCTTTTATTTACACTTAATTTAATAAGATATTAAAATCTTAATTATTTCTGTGAAATATAAAATAAAAATTTGAAAAAAAATATTTTTATCCGTTTTTATCATAATAAATTAAAAATAATTGCATTTATTATATATATATATATATAACATAGAAGGACGAGAAATGCATAATAATGAAAATTATGAATTGGAATTTTGTAAGGACTATGGAGTAAGATTGGAGTTATAATAAATTTTTTGTATTTTGGTATAATTTTTAATTTTGGATCTTGTAGTTATTTTTTTCTATTTATTCTTTTTTACCTTCTATATCTTTATATTTTTCTTAAATTAGAGACTTTTTATACTATTCTTTTTAGAAGGTTGTTGAATGGATCTTATTAGTGTTTTTGGTTTATAAGTGTAAGGTGTATAGTATGTAAGTCGTGTTGTTGATTTTTATACTTTGTGTATTTTGATATTTGAATCATTCTCGTAAGATATGTTTCCTTCAAGCGACAGATTTGAAAAGATGATTGAAATGTGAAAGTTCGATAAATAAAAATATAATTAAATATAGAAATCGAGATAAAAATTTGATTCCCACATTTTTTCGTAACCATAACAAGAAGAAAGTTTTGAAACAATTAAAATAATATTATATTTTTATATAATTAATTTTTTTATATTTCATATTTACTATAAGAAAAAAATTATTTAAAAATTAATTTTTAATTATTGAATGAAATAATTATTGATTGTGATTAAAATAATTATCAAATTAAATAAATTTTTTATTATTAAATAACTATAAAATAGAAGTAATAATTAAATTTAGTATCTAATTAAATTAAAATAATTTATATTTAACATTAACTATTAAAATTTTAGTAATTAGATATTAATTTAAAATCTAATAGAATAAATTACTAAAAGCTTTGTCTTCAAGCGAAGACAAGAAAAGCATGAACCGGGCATTATACATCTCTCTTTATTTTCTGGTTCAAGTAGGGAATTTGAAATTTTTAAAATTCAAATCTCCCTCAAATTTTTGGTCAAGGCTTTCAGTATAGGATTTTGAATTTAATTTCTCTTACATTTACGTTTGCATTTGAAAGTGCATTCTCTTACAAATAGTCATGTTTCTTCTCTTGTAAAACACTTTTGATATGTTGGTTTAGCAGAAGGAGATATATCAGATAGCTGATGAGAAGAGACCTCAGCGTGTATGGAAGAGCACACATCAGTTTTGCAAAGGTCATTTGACCCAGCAAGAACAAATATTTTCTTTTTCTGGGTGTCATTTGTTATTTTGGGTATCTATGTACCAAACTTCTACATATTTGTCGAAGTGCCATGCAGTTTGGCTCATTTGTGATGCATGGAATTGTGTAAAAATCATAAATTGCGAACATATAAATGTAGAAATGCAAAACCCTTCTGTTCTCACTGAAAGAATAGATACTCTTACCAATCGAAATTACAACCAATTTTCGGATGATTTACCAGATCCCATATTAGTGAGTTCTGATCATGATCTGCTTCAAACTGACAAAATAGATGTTTCCTTTTTCCTTTTTTGTAATTTGATATGTAGAAGTATACAACTAAAATCTTGGTCATGTGTCAAAGGATATGGATTTTTCTTCCTCCTCTATCAAAGCATTTGTCATCACAACAACTTGGCTCATGCTTGGCCTATCATCTGGCGAAGGATTTAGGCATTTTAATGCTACCTGCAACAAATTCAACATCCTCTCTTCCGAAGCACCCTGTGAGATTAGGGACTTGTCAAAAACTTCGATGGACCATTCCTCTCTGACCACTGAATTCACCCATTTAACTAGATCAAATCCATCATTTTTAATTACTTTCCCTGTCAACAGCTCGAGAAGAATCATACCGAAGGAGTATACATCAGCTTTGAAGGTGGCTGCAATTAGATCTTTGCTTTTGAGGCCTTTGTTGTGCGAAATGACAAATTGATCTTGATTTTCTGCCATCATGAGACCATATTCGCTTATGCATGGATCCATGTTCTTGTCAAACAAAATGTTATTTGACTTTAAGTTACCATGTGCTATTCCATTCTCAAGAAACTCCTCATGCATATATGTCAAAGCCTCAGCTATCTTAGCAGCAACATTTAGTCTGCTTCCCCAGTCAAAAGTGTAGCCACTTTGAGATCCTAAAATCATTCAACATGAAGACACACTCTTGGTTAGCTTTATCCTCCGAGGCTACATTTCAATGCCGGCCTAGTACCATTGAAAGAGGTTCTTAAGCCTTAAAAATGCAAATGATAGACCGAGTGATATCCCATAAGGACAGAAAATTATATATACAGTTCCTGCTATTTACTGCAACTGGAATTTAAATAAGAACTTAAACACAAGAGAATCTAAGTCAAACCAGTTCATTAGCTGAAATTAATTTATCAAAACATAAATATTATATCAAATAGTTTATTCTACTCAATTCTTAACTCCTAACTGCTTTTATCTTTATAATATAAATTAAATGTCAATACAAACTTTTGTTAAGGTAAGATAATATGAAATTTTAATTTTATTTAGAAAACAACATTAGAAGTACCTAAAGAACTAAGTATAAGTTTTGTCCAAAATAAAAGTAAGTATCATCTAAGGAAAACTAATTATAAGAAATGTATTAGATAACATCCTTTAGATGGCAACCGAATTTTAGTTTTCATTATCACTGGTTGAAGACACCTTTTTCCTAGTTTAAAAATGCTTCCATTTAGCAGAGACTACTTTTGTAATATGCATTGGTATGTAGAATGATTGTAATGACACTTTATTTTGTTTACATGCACTTACCATAGAGCAACATGAAGAGACTACCATTCTGCATATATTCATATGCTAGGAGCTTCTCTTGCTGAGAACAATAGTACGCAACAGGTGGCAATACGCGTGGATGCTTCACCTGGGCTATCAAATTCATCCTTCTCTGAAAATCTTGCTTTGAAATCCCCCAATCCTTAATCCTCTTCACTGCCAACAGCACCCCATTATCGAGCATAACCTTGTAGAGGCTTCCATGTTTTCCCCTCCTAATCAATTCAGCAGGAGCACCAAGCAAGTCCTCAAATTGCAATCCTCTAAGGGTTCGACTTGAAAGAAGAACAAGACCCGATGTTGTCATCCCACTTTCCAAAGATGTCAAGGAATACTCGGATCTGATCCCAATGCCATTCTTTGATCCATTGGAATTGGATACTTCACTAGCCTTGGCAACAATACCAACAGTTTCTTGTGCCTTTTCCTTCTTTTCAACTTCCAATTCTTTTTCTTTGGTCTTGAACCTACATAACAGTTTAAAGGTCAAGAAAATCAGCGTAATTAAACCAAGGACTAGGTAACCTGAATAAATGGACAAATCATTAGGGAACGATTTTTTGTCCTTCTTTTCTGGAGGAGGAGGTGGTGAAGGAGGAGGTGGTGGAGGAGGACATGCATTTGAAAGTGGTTTCCCACATAAGTTAGGATTCCCAGAAAAGCTGTCTGCATGGAATCTGCCTCCGACATCAGGAACTGGACCATGTAAATTGTTGTTAGAGACATTAAACGCATCAAGGTTGGAGAAGTCATAACTAGGAATCTCCCCAGTGAAGTTGTTGTTTTGAGCAACGAAGGATATCAAACTTGAAACATGAACCATGTTAGGAAGCTCTCCAGTTAAGTGGTTGTCCGAAATATCAAGCCGTTTCATGTTACTTAGCTTGCCAATAGACATAGGAAGGTCCCCAGAGAATTGGTTCCCACTTAAAAACAAGTGAGTCAAAAACTTGCACTTTCCTATATCCTCTGATATCGAATCATGTAAAGCGTTGTCCTCTAGGCTAAGAATTTGAAGAAACTTTGCAGTGCAAAGAGAACCGGCGTCTAAACTTCCACCAAAATTGAACTTCTCAAGAATCACACTCATAACGTATTTGTTATCTGAATGGCACTTTACACCGTGCCATTTATCATTGCAGGGATCTGATGACACGTTCCAACCCCACGCAGGGTCTCTTGGTACATACCCTGGTGCCAATTTATCCATGAATGTGACTAGGGCCTTGATCACCTCTTCTTCTTCTGAATTGGCCAGTAGAAGAAACAAAAAGCTGGCAATGAAGAATGCCCAGATGAGTTTTACACTCATTTTTGCTATATTTTTGGTTTCAATTCTGTCGTGGTTTGGCTAATCAAAATGGTGAAATTGGTTGAACTCTATTGTAGTCAATGAAGGCATCACATTATATTGCCAAATGGACTATATGAAACCATCATCTTGTGTAGTATTGTGGATGAAATTGACGTTGAGAATCCTTGCAAATGAGCCAAAGGGCAGAATAGTGGCTCTTATGGCCGGCATTTTGAAATGGTCACAGTGGCACTACTAGCTTGCACGTCTCTCTCAAGGGCTTTCTCTTCTTTTGCTATTGCTTTATGATGCTTTTACTCTAATTTTTCAATTTTATGAATCTCTTTGCTTCACTTGCATGTGAGTATTAGCACATAATCAGTGCGCCATTTACGAAGTGCTTCTAGCCTTCAACACAAACATTTGGACCAGTTGTACAGTATGTAAGCTAACTGATACTTCAATGTTATTAAGAGGTAATTCTGCAATTTTTATTAGAATTACAATAACAACAACTCTCTCATTTATTCTTACTGGTGTATGATATATATATA
>Ga0209489_106909_pt1 | contig 17600 bp, 9 predicted proteins | sample SiratrowhiteBW_FD_187527 | JGI IMG/M metagenome (GOLD analysis project Ga0209489, IMG submission 187527) | Root nodule microbial communities of legume samples collected from California, USA - Siratro white BW (SPAdes) (version 2) | ecosystem: Host-associated > Plants > Roots > Nodule | place: USA...
TATATATAATTAAATCCCCTGAAACCTATTCAGATTAGTATCCAAAGTACAAACTTTAGTTTGTGTTTTTCTTTTTTTAAGTTTTATTCAATTTTTAAGATTTTCCCTATTTTGTTGGGTTGGAGTAGTTACTTTTCTTTTTCATTCTTACAGGTAAATAGAAATGAAAAAAATGTCCAAGTTATGACATTTGGACAACCTCGTGTTGGAAATGCTGTTTTTGCATCTCTCTACAGCGAACGAGTTCCATGTACAGTCCGAGTCACAAATGACCATGATATTGTACCTCATTTGCCACCATACTATTATTATTTACCGCAGAAGACATACCACCACTTCCCCAGAGAGGTAAGTCATGGCATGATGAAATTTGTATAATAAACCTGTTATATTGTTTTTAAATTAGTGTTGTTTGTGGAAAGTTACGACCACGTCATCTGCTGTTTGTCCTTTGGTAGCCATTAGATATTTTTGTGAATATTGGAAATACTTTTCATATCTGTATTTCAATTAACATTGGGGCATGCAAACCGACAGTTTCATTTGTTTTTATTGTTCAAGAACCTGATAAGTTAGGACTGCAGGTATGGCTTTATAACATTGGATTAGGTAGTCTTGTGTACAGCGTGGAGAAGATTTGTGATGGATCTGGCGAGGATCCGAATTGCAGCAGGTTAGTATATCTGCTCTGCCATAATGCTGCCGAAAACGTATAATGAAACTTTTTCCACTGCATGGCTGTGAATAAAATTTAAGTTGTCCTTAATTTTGGTGCTGAGATGCAATGCTGATTTGGTTATTTTATGCAGGTCGGTAACTGGGAATAGCATTGCTGATCACTTGGTCTATTATGGCGTTGACATGGGATCAGATGAGCCTAGTTCATGCAGAATTGTTATGGATCCTTATGTTCAGAGTGCTAGCATCAAAGATTCAAGAGGAAACATATTCTTATCCAAAGATCCTGCAACCCCCCTCATCAAATTGAGAGGACAGAGTGACAATCAGAAAAATCCCATTAATGTTGATTGAATTCGCTGTGGATATCTCGTACATATGATAGGTCCCAGAGGTTTGCCGTGGGGCACTATACTTAATATTTCTTACCGGTCCACGCAGCTGAACAGTTCATTGAAATTGACTAGGGCTGGAAGGAGTTTGTATAGTCTTGGAATCTTGTATATATGCATCCTTGTATATATAATTAATAATTCTTGATACTCCGACAATTGTATAATTTCACCTTCAAGTTCCACTGATTTCAACCCTCATTTGGGTGATAATTCTTTTACCCATTATGGTTTCCAAAGTTTATTTTACTTATTTTCTGTTTCTCACCTTTATTTAAACTTTTATTCACATTTTTTTTTTGGCCTATTTCATTTTATTTCCTCAGCATTTCTTTGTCTATTAGGCTCTTCCCTCTTATATTTTGTTTGGAGTTAGTATTTTTTTATCAACAACTTTCAATAGTTTTAAAAGCAAAATAAAAGTTCTTCGATATTTTTTGTATTGAATTTAAAAAATGACGAGGAGGGAGAGAGAGAGGAAAAATGGTAAGCTTGAGTATGGATGTGCGCTACTTCAAAAGTGCGTATTCGGTATCAAAATTCAGAGTTATGAAGAGTCTATTTTGTCTTGAATATGAATTTCATATGATTGGTATAAAAAATACTCTTTTTTAAAATTCTTTCGCTTAATGGGTTTTATAAATGGCTAAATCTTTTTTTCTTTTTTCAACAAATATTAAAATGCTTAATTTAAGAGTTTTCATAAATTCTCTAAAAAAATATTTATCATAAATTGTATTCGACCCAACTTCTTTGTTTCATGAGTATTCCAAATTTTGGTCTCAAAAGTTTGCGAGGTAAATAAATGTTAAAAATTGGTATTTGACTTAGATGTTATTTATTTGTATACTTTGTGAATTTAAAATTGATGGTAAAAAATAGATGGATATAAATTTTGTATGATCTTACAATTTTAATTTAAACTTTGGTTCTTTAAGTAGAAGATTGTCAAGTTACATACTGATTTATTATTTTTTTTTTCAAAAGATCATCCATTAAATTTGCTGTCATCAACCCATGTACACAATACATAAACGATATTAAAATGCTTTCAATCTTCCTCTTGAGCTTCAGTGTTGAAACGTTTGTCGCTTCTATGCCTTTTTCTTTCTTCACACTGACATCCTCCATATACACAAAAGCAAAAAATAAAAATAAATAAATAAATCTAAAACCATTATCTCATAATGGAGAAGTTATTGACCACCCTATGTGTATGATTTGATTAATCTCCTCCATGTGACAAGTAGCTGAATTCCATTCGTTAGTCTGTGTAAAATTGAAAAACTTGATTTTGTGGCATGTTATGGAGATGTGGTAACAAGAAATCTGATAAGTAACAGAAAAGAAGAAACTAAAAATGGGAAATTAAGTGTTTAAAGGGATGTAAGATAATTTGATTAAAAAAGATAAAAAAAAAAATATGAAATTGGAATTTACACTCAACCTTTTGTGCTTGAATTTTTCGAAGAAAACTTTATGCAAAAATGACTATAGGGTTGAAGGGAATTTCAAGTTCCATTTTAAGAAAAAGTGTACAGATTAATTCTTTTCGCCCCCTTTTCATTTTCTGTTGCTATTTTCTCTTCTATAACATGTATAACATCAACAATATCATCAACCTTATTGATTTTTTATCCTTAAACTCAGATATTCCCTCTTCAACAATAGTTTTTTTTTTTTTTTTTTTTTTTTTTTTTGTCTTTCCCTCTCCATCCTTCTCTTCTCTATTTTCTTGCACACTTGTTTTCTTAACTTTCATATCTTGTTACATATTTATTTTCTCATATTTTTTTTATATTTGACATTATTGTTAGTCAAATCGAACTACAAAGGTGACTCTAGTAAGTTTTTTAAAAAATAAACTGTGGAGAATCAATCAAGTGAAGGTTCACTTAAGTGAGTATTTTTTTAGAGTAAATTTATTTATAAGCTCAACATGAACTGATTACACTATTACACTATTATCATTAACTGACAATTTAGAATGTTAGATAAGACTATTATCATTAACTTGACAATTTAAAATGTTACATAATAGAGTTTTACAACCCAATTAGTCCCTTATAATGGTATTAACAAGGGATGGTTATGGGTAAGCTCATTACTTCCTTTTCCTTTTTCAATTCTTCTGATCCAAGCAGTCTCTTAAGAAATAAAGAGATTATTCTTATTGAAATTATAAACTTAAAAAAATTAAATATTCAACCCATATAACTAGTAAACAATTATAATAAAAAAGTTATTTAAGAAAATAATAATAAAAAGAATAAAAAGTTATTGTTGTGGGTTACCTCTGCCTAACCCGCAAGTCACGTTCCTTTTTACTCACATTAAAAAAAGACGTATCTTTTTCAATCCTATACTCATTTTGAAAATTTCAAACAGTAACTATATTTTCTTTTTCGTTTTAACTGCCCTTCGATTTAGGTTCCAGGTTCAATAAAATCTAGAGAAAATAGTTAGGCAAAAATATTCATTACTTTTTTTCTAACAGTTTTGATTATTAACTTATGCCTATTGCAATTGGAATTAAGCAAATTCAATAAATGTACACAAAGATATATATATATATATATATATATATATATATATATATATTTCTCATTATACGAGAATCTTTATCTTGAAAATTGGATTCGTAAAGTAAAGTTTAAACTACTTATGTATGATATCACTCGCCAACACTTTACGGTACTAAGCTACGACAGATTTGTTTCTTACGTGGAAAGAACATGCTTACGTATAAATGCATTGAACTTGGATTATTTTCATCTATGATCGAGTTCCGATGCAAAATTTATTTGGGTGGAAATGCTTATTATTGTCCATCATGATGTTTGGGTGACTTCTATTAATATTTGATAAATTCAAACCAATATTCTTATTAATTAAAAAATTAAATGATTTTGGGAACAGAACGAAACACTTATTATCTTAATTTTAATAATAATAAATAATAAATAAATGAGGTGATTCATGTGAGCCACTTGATCAAGACTCCATATGGTGCATGAATCTCGAAGCTCAACACCTCCTAATGTAATAATAATCTTTAAATGTGTTAAATTTTACAGTAATTATCTCAAAAATTACATTAATGACAATTTTCAATTAATTGGTAGTGATTTTTAAAAAAAAATAAGCAACAGATAACTTTTCAAACTCATTTTTAAGAAAAATGTTTTTCAATTTATACTCACTATCTTCTTCTGGTGTAAATCTCTATTTATTATATTTTTAGTCTCTCACAATTTTTTTACTAGATTAAAGACTAATTCAATTCATAATACTGGAGCTATCTCTAATCTAACAAGTTTTTTCACATAACAAGATCAAATACGGGACCCTCCACAACAATAAAAAATAGTTATATATAATGACTTAATTTCATACGTAATTTTTATAATAATCATCTTAAAATTTATATCCATTTGACATAATGATCTATTAGAAATTAATTTTTTCCATAAAAGAATTTGACATTTCATACCTGAGTTGGATGTTGTATCATGGTACTGCAACTGCTGTTAAAGACACTGAAACACAGCATAACACAACACAAAACAACAGAATAAAACGGTTTTGTTGGTGCAGATGGTTGGTTGGCTTTGGCTTCCCATTGGTAGATCCAACGGTCACATTTCTTTCAGTTAATTATTGCTGACACTCATCATCTTCTCTTCTGCCATGCCAACCCTTCACACCATCACCACCTTATCCTCTCTCTCTTCCCAAGTTGATACATTCTATTATTCCTTGCCATTTTTGGTAGCCAAAGATTTATTCTTTTTTCTTTTACTTGCATTAAAAAACTACAGCATATCATAACAGTAATAATAACGACAACAGCAATGACTTGCTCCTTCTTTCTCTTTCTTTCAAACCAAAACCAACACCAACAAAAACTGAATCTTCCCAATTGAAGAAACTCCCCTCTCAGCCTTCCCTTCCCCCTCTCTTTTCCAAAACTCATGGAACGTTCTGTCCTTGAACGTCTTGATTTTGGGAAGATGGGATACGGGTACCTCATCTTATTCTTCCACGCCCTTTTCGTTTTTTCTTTCATTGGGTTTTGAATCTCACCATTTCACATAAAACCTATACACAGTTTCTTAGATGATGTTTGTATTGTTGTTATCCAAGTAAAAATCAATTTTTTAGGAGAATATAGGACAAACAACATCTGAGGGACTAAGTTTTTTTCCTTTGATTTCTTGCTTTGGTGATGTTGTGGGCTTTTGTAGGTGCAAGCATTACAGAAGAAGATGCAGGATTCGAGCTCCATGTTGCAATGAGCTCTACTCTTGCCGTCATTGTCATAACGAGGCAACGGTATTTCTTGTTCTACCCTTCGTGTTTTTTTTTTCTGCGTTTCTTCCAAAAATATTCTCTTTTTTCTTTTATCTCACATGGGTCTGACTCATCAGAGTATGCTGAGCAAACCTCTTGATCTTCACGAACTCGTTCGCCAGGATGTTCAACATGTAATTTTCCAACTTGATTTTCATTTTCCACACTGCCTTCGTTGTTGTGCCATTAACACGAAATGATGGTGATACGGTTTTTGCATTGTGATGCCGTTTCAGGTTGTTTGTTCAGTTTGTGATACAGAGCAGCCAGTGTGTACCCAAAACCTATTCCCAGTTTGATTACAAACTGAATGTTTTTTCTTTCTTTTCTTTTTTTTTCTTATGGTAGCGGTTTTCCCTTATTTTTGAAGGTTGCCCAAGTTTGTACAAACTGCGGTGTCAGGATGGGAGAATATTTTTGCAGCATCTGCAAATTCTTCGATGATGAGGTAAGGGGTCACTGAATGAATCTGTAGTATGTGATTAAATTTTTAATTTTTTCCTCATTACTACGATGATTTCACTTTTACATTGGTTTCCTCATGTGTTGTGGAGATGAACTTGTTTGAAATCTGGCATTTGGTGTTTACTTCTCTGGCTTGTGATTGTTAATCCTAGTGTTTTCTATTACACATTATGCAGACCGGGAAACAACATTTTCATTGTGATGATTGTGGGATATGCAGGTGCGTTGGCTGTTTGTTTGTATAAACCCTCCCATATGTCTAAGTCATCCAAGTTTATGACATGCTACTAATTTTGGTGATGAATTTTGGAACAGAGTTGGTGGTCGTGAGAATTTTTTCCACTGCAATAAGTGTGGTATGCTTTCATTATCATGTCACCATTGTTTCTCTTTGTATAAGAGTAGTCTTTTCCTTCTCAAACTAAGTTGTGCTGCAAATTGTTTGTTTCAAATTGTTAATATTCAATTCGTTCCTTCCATTGCTTTTCTTGAACTTGGTACCACTTTATCTATTTCTGTAAGGTGCTGAAGAAACATTTCATACAATTAAACAATAGGAATTTGTAGAGTTTGCATGGTAAGTGAATATTCTATGATCTGAAGGAATTAAAAACAATTATATCTGCCTCTAAGTGACACCAAAAGATCGAGAACTCTGCTTCGTATGGACTAACTTTGCGGTCTCTGAAGTATTTTCCTATATTTCTTTACTTATTACGATTCTATTTCTAAGGTTCTAAAGTTATCTTATCATTACAGCTTCCAAATAAAATTGTTGTAGTTGGAATGGAACCTTGTTTTTCTCATTATGCGAGTTTCCTAGACTTCTGGCTCTATTTTTGTTTATGCTGAAGTTTATTTCCTATTTCATGTGCTTGTTAATGCAAAGGAACTTATTGTCTTATTTCCTAAATCCAATTTAGGGAGTCAAAAGGGGCCCTCAAAGCAAAAGTGTTCAAGGTTATGTTTCCCCATTGAAAGAATGCATGATAAAGTTATCTCTTAGATCTGTGGCGTCGTATAATTTTGCGAACAGTTTGCCTAATTTATGCTATAATTTTCTCTGAGTTCATCTTGATGAATTTTGTTTCCTTTGGAATCAGGAGTCATATCTAATAATCAAATCACACATTAGTTGCTGAATTTTTTTTTTCCATTAAGAAATCAATTGCTGAATACTAACAGGGTCTTGCTATTCAACTGGTCTGCGTGATAATCATTTGTGTGTGGAGAACTCCATGAGGCATCATTGTCCCATTTGTTATGAGGTGCGTGCTTTGTTCCCCTCTTTCACTGTTTTGTGTTTTCAATCAAATAAGAAAATTTTACTTTTGTGTCGTTAGAAATACGAAAGGCTTCTGACATGCTTCATTTTGTTTGTATAGTACCTTTTTGACTCATTGAAAGACACTGCTGTTATGAGATGTGGTCACACAATGCATGCTGAATGTTACCATGAGATGATAAAGCGTGACAAGTGAGAATTAACTATTCAAGTATTATTTGATGTACATAACATTATCTATGCTTAATCTATGAATTGACTTGGCAATATATATGGATCAGGTATTGTTGTCCCATATGCTCCAAGTCGGTAATTGACATGTCTAGGACATGGAAGAGAATTGATGAAGAGGTAGTTGGTTAAATTTAACCTATAAATGTGCAATTAACCCTATAAATGATTTACATGAAGAAATATGTACAACAATGATTTCTCACTTTTTTTGTTATATTAGATTGAAGCAACTGTCATGCCTGATGACTATCAGAACAGAAAGGTAGAGTTTTACTCAGAGAAATGCTTGTTGAATACACGCTACTTCTATTAATCTGCATTTAATTGCTTTATGTGAAAATCTACAAATTAGGTATGAAACGTGCCTTTTAAGTATGAATGCACCTTTATTTGCAGGTTTGGATCCTCTGTAATGACTGCAATGACACCACTGAAGTTTACTTCCACATTATTGGGCACAAATGTGGTCACTGCAACTCATATAATACTCGTGCTATAGCTCCTCCTGTTCTTCCTCAATGACTAAATTCTTTTGATTTTGGAGACAAATCTTGCCGGGCAGTAAATTAAATTTATGGCTCAATTGTTGTGGAGCCTCATTTGATTCATCATCAAGATTATGATGTATTGTGGCCTGAAATTTTCTTGGTTATTCTTCCTCCACATTTTGGAGTGGACTAGTGTTAATGTTATGAGCCACTAATTGGGCTGATATAAATGTGTATATAGGGCAATGTGTTTGGACATCATGAGGTGTTATTAATTGTGCTTGCTAGTGATGTATTGATATAGGGGAATGGATTATCTGTGTTGTTGAACTGAATCTAATCAACACATCTCAATATGGTTTCTTCATTGTTTGAATCATTACCTTCCTTGTGATTGATTTGTTATGTTGCTTCATCTACAATTTTTTTACAGAGGATTTGTGTAGAAAAAGTTCCATTCATTTATCCATAAGAACATTCTCTTCCACGTACACTGCCATGAGTTAATTTACATAAATTCACAATCGCGCAGAATTGATTTACATGGAGTGGATTAGCTTTGTTAAGAATTATTGCATTAGAAAACACTACAATTTTTGGTTGCTTCTGCAATGTTAAATGAATCTAGTTTTCTTATGTTATGAGAACCATGATATTGTCCTGTCAAATGAATCTTGAATGCTCTTTTTACTGCTCTGCATGTTTAGTTTAGTACTCTGCAGATAGAAATCTAATAATTCAAAACAATTACAATCCAAAAGTAAAATAAACTTTTGGATAAACTTATAATTTCATGTATTAAAATAATGTAACCATCTTTTGAAAAGAAACTATTATTTTTCATGAACAAAATTGTTTATTAACCTGTTTGCTTTTATTTTTTTTTTCGGTCATATCTTTTTATTGTCTGGATTATCTGGGGATCACATCTACAATCATAATCACGCATTTAAATTGGGTTCACTTTTTTTTCAAATCCTAACAAATAAAAGAGAATATATCTATGTTTCTATAATTTTTTGCCGAACATTTTAGTCAAAAATTAGCTTTTTAGGGAGCTCCCTCCCCTTAATTTTTAATGGTTATAGTTTTTTTTTAAATGTCAAATAAAGAACTTGTTGGATAATTTTTTCTACAAGAACTTCTAAAAAAGAAAAAATTAAGTGAAAATGGATTAGTAATATACTGAAATGACAAACATAGAAAATTAAGAAGGCTTTTGCTAACATGCATTAATAAGCTACAACACAAACTCATCAAATATTCTTAAATAAGTTTCTAACACACATTCCAATGAAATCTATGACTTGGGGTGCCACCACACTAACATTAATTCTCACATATGGAATATAGCAAAGTTATAGATGTGTAATTAACCAAACTTATTGATTTAGTAAAGACCCGAAGACATCTTAGGTTGTTTGTGTAAGTCTAAAAAGATGAGGAAGCAGCAGCAGCAAGAGGAATGCTATTGATCCAAGCAGTGATATAAAAAGAGAAGCAGCCACTTGGTCACAAAATTTGCCAAATAAATTGCACACTTTGTTCCAATGCACATGTGAATTTCCATGCAAGCCAAGGAGGCCAATTGCAATGGCAGCTCCATTGCTAGAGAAGAGCAAAGCCACCATTAGTGTGTCAAACACAGTGATCACTGTCTCCATCCCTTTAAGCCTGTTTCCAACACTCAACAACAGAGACAATGTTGCATATGAACATGCTATTGCATTTGCCCCCACAAAGTACCTAATATGCATTACATTTGTGTCAATTTCATTTGCCATATTTATGAGGCAAAGATACAAAATAATGAAAATTTTAAATGTAATAAATGATGTGATAGATACAAATAAAAATATGACGTTTGCAAGACTATATGCAGCATGGCATAGGTTAAATAGAACTTCTAAGATCATTCATGGGCACAACATGCTTTGACAGATACATTTTGGATATTATTTTATGACAATTCATTAATTCATTCCTCCATCTTCAACATAATTCAGTTTCAGTATGGGCATCTTTAATGTACCAAACACCTAACGTAATCAACTTCAATGTCAATTTTCTTCCATCAATTTTATTTGTATTTTAGTGTTTTTGTCATTTCTGTAATTCATAGAGAGAACGTTTCTTTAGTTTTAGATATTATTACAACTTTTCTACTGCAAATACCATCTTGCACAACTAATAAAACGATACAGAATTTATTTATGTATTGAATACATAAATCAATTTCAATAAAATAGCGTCTTAAATTTCATATTACTCAAAAAGATTTTATTTGTAGTTTACAATTGTACTCTTTTAGTAATTTCAAAATTTGAACTTGTTCTCTGTTTCTTTTTAATGAATTTGATTCTCTGCTATTTTATCTACACAACTTTGATATTGACAGACAAATTTTAAAACAAATATCAGTATTATCCTCTTCAATCAACATATAAGAACATTCATGCTAACATTACACTGTTACATCAGTATATGGGTGCTTCTACAATTAAGACAGTAAGAAATCAAATTTTAAAATTACCAAAATTTTAACAACAATAATATTTACTTATTTTCTACTCCATTAAGTCCAGTTTAATTGCATTGTTGGAATGATGATTAACAAAAAGAAAACAGAAGACAGAAAAAAAGTGAGGCATGAGAGAACTTACACAAAGGCAGACAAATAATGCCACTTAGCAGCAACAGTAACATACAAAGGTGGCATAGATTCCACAAGTTTGATTGGCACAATTGCTGTTTGTTTATCTGCTCCAATAACCACAGCAGCCACAAGGGTGAGTACAAAGGCCAAAAGCCTTAAAACCAAATCACAAGTTCTCACTACTGATCCATACCCTCCTTTGCCATTGCTCTCACTCCCTTCCATCACATTCAAACTACCCTTACTACTATGACCATCCATTCTAGAAACAAAAATGAACCCTTGTGGTGAAGTGTTGGCAAAAGGGCAATGTGAGTTTAAATAGTGGGAAAAAGGGAAGTTGGTAATGTTACTAATAAAAGGGGTAAGAGGGTTTCATTCATTTTTCCCATACAATTTGTGTGGAATGGCAATTAAGGCGTGGAAAAGTATGCACATTTGTGACAGCATGGAGGAGTCACCAAGCATAGCAAGAATTGAATTGCTGCATTTATAACTCTACAATTTGTTTAGTGTCATCAAATGGACAACATTATCAACAAGATTCCTATGGCCATCTTGCACTGCAAATCAATCAGAAAAGCTTTGTTGAATGGTGACTATATTCATCCGTCACCTTGCATCATCTTGCTACTAAAATATAAGACAACAGTTCCACACACCATGTGTGCCACTCTGATTATTTCAAACAACAATGCCATATATTAATAGCACTACCTAAACTTTAAATGTACCAATATAATATATGTTCATATATGATATGACTTGTAAACTTAAAAAAAAGTTCATTTTTTTTTCTATTTCATCAAGCTATGTATCTTGTTTATAGATTATAACGTAAGCATGTTATTCGTTTAATTGGTATGTGCAAGATTGTGGGTTCTTGTTACTTCTGGGGATGGGGATCTAACGTCCTAACACCTCTTTTGATGTCAAATGAAAAACTGAACCATGCAACAACACTTGGTACAAACTACATGTATTACTCATGATTTTGTCCAATCCGTTTAGTTATTTCTCTTTTCCAACAACATCATTTGTGAGTCTTATTTTAATTTTTCAACAATAAGTTTTGGCAGTTACTACGAGGCAAAAAAATGGTGGGCCAAATTATGATTGGAAGATGGTCCTCCAAGCAAACCATATTTCATTGATGAGTATGGGCAGAGGTAGATGAAGATCACCCATCACAAATTCCAGTCACTCTCGAGTTTCGTGTTTGCTTTTAATAATATATAATATTATTTCTTACATTTAATTAAATTTTCAGATTGCTTTATCCCTAAAATGGTTAAATTGAAATCAATAAATCATCGATTTTTTTCTTGTGTAAAATGGTTAAATTTCACATTCTTATGTATATTAGCAGTTAGAGAGCATCGTAATTAAAGATTTTAATTGTAATATTGTAAAATCTTAAACAAATGTGATTGTCATGATTTTTTTTTTTCTATACTAACTCTTCACCTTCTTCTATGAATAAATTCAGTCTAACCTAATTTTAATTAAAAGTTAAAACAATTAAAATTATATGTAGGTACGTGTGTTGTCATTGGTGACACCATCTAATTAAGATTGATTAATTAAAATTCAAAACAAATTCTAAATCATTACCATTCATATTCTTGATTAAATATGAATTTTAATCTTAATTAAAATAAAACTACCACCCATTTAAAATTATTATAATTAAAATTCAAAAGAAATGTTAAACCCAAATAAGAATTAAGAGTCTTTTTAACTACAAGACTCATGTTGTTAATTAAATTGAACAAGTTTCAACGTCAATAAAATAAAACTCAAATTATAATCGAACATATTATGATAAGACATCTTTATAAGTACATTAAAACGATCATGTACCACATTTTTTACATTTCACATACCCCTAGAAAAATCTAAATACATATTTATTAGAAATACGACTAAGGTAACGTGTTTGTGTGTGAAAAATTACTCTTTAGTTTTAAAATTAATTTTTTGAAATTAAATTAAATTCAAACCAAATTATAATTAGACCAAATAACAACATTTAAGAAGAAACTAAATTAAGGAATATACAGGGTTGTCCCCACACAGGAGAAATACTACACTACTCTTTCATCAAATTCATGTATGATTGACTACAATATGTTAAATAATTTATCTAATTAATTTAAACACAAATTTTGCAACTAATCGTCTATTAAATTGAAACAACTGTGTCTCATCACCACATTACCTAAGACATTTATAATATAGAAATCATAGTTAAACTAGAAGTTATAAGACCTGAACCTTATAAAAAATATAGTTAAAATATGTTAATGTGACAAAAGAAAGACTTAACTATTATTATGAATAAAAAACTGCTTATTATTCATTTTAAAATGTAAATAAAAAATGATAAATAAATAGGCCTTATAAGATAATTGCATTAAAAGAAATCTAGAAAATGACATGACTCAAAAGGTAAAATAAGATCGACCCTTGCATTCGATGACCTTATTGCCGTAAACCCATTTAGAAAAAAAGAATATGATAGATAATTATTTGAATAAACTCTAAAAATGAATTTCAGTTAATGTTGATTTTAAAATAATATAGTTTTAAATCTTATTCAAACAGAATCTGTAAATTTCAACCCAAAAGTTAGTAAAATGTATACAAAATATTTTTTCCATCCCAATAAATCCTGATAAAAAAAGGTATGCATCCCATTGTATTTTCAAATGTAACATTTCCTACTACCCAAACGTGGAAGCGAGGGAAAGAAAGAATAACCAAGCCATGCATAAAACAATCCAATCAACACTTTGATACAAGAGTTACTCCCTCAAATCCAAAATTTGCAGTTCATGCAACCACCAATACAGAGCCAAATCATATTCATGATTATAAGTCACTCAATCGGATGTCAAACTCCATTCGAAAAAAGTGATGGTTGTGACACAAGTACACATTGAGGATGAACGCATAATATTTTAAACACCTTATATGGGCTTGATCTTGAAGTGAAGAGAAATGAGAGAGAAGACAAAGCACTTCAAATCCTGCAAAACAGTAAATATAAAAAGAATAAACCAAAGGCACAAGTTGACAAAAGGCAAATCTGGCATGCATCAAATTAATGAGCAGCTGCTATCATTCACCGGAGTCTCCTCCACGAAACTAAAGATCACGGAATAAACAAAATAATAACATATCACGGAGAACACGCATCACCATAAAACATTTAGAAACATAATCCGTAAAAAACTAGAACAAAGGAATTTTCAAATATCAGCTAAATTGACTTTAGAATTATGGAATTGAAATTCTGACATTAACTACATTGGGAAAATTCAGGCCAAAGTATAGTGATTTATATCAGGTCAGTTTATTTTCGTTTTTTTACTGAGTTATACACTAATAAAACTATCTTACTAATTTTCATAGACCCTAGTCAAAGGCTGATATTTCTATTCAGTTTTTAATCTGTTTTATTTTTCAAATTGGATCTTTAGCTTAATCTGGTAAGATAACTGTACTCGAAAAGTATTTATGTTGATGGAAGTCCTAATTCTAACCTAAATGCCAAGAAATTCTTTCAAAGACTTACTACAGACCAAATCAATGGAAATATTAGCAATTCATCCGTGCTGGTTATGCGGTGGCTGTCTGTCTTCCCAAAAGAGGTCCATGGGATGAGAGTGTACCACCCAATTTTTTCTCAAAACCAAGGTTAATATTTAATACCAAAGGAACTTCAGCATAATAACCAGACATCTTTACTTCTTTTATAAGTCAATGTTGACCATTTAATACTTTAAAGTACTACAAATTACATAACCATAAGACTTCTGTCTTTTGATTGAACCACTTTAAGTTGACAGCGGCATAGAAACGTTCTTCATTTGACTCCGATTAAACATGTAAAATTGACACAAAGCAAAGTGCAATCCATGACCCAGAACAGCATTCCAGAATGATTAATGATGATAAATTTTCTCAATAAAGAACGAATAGATAAAAGTTGTTACTCTACTCTACTATTTCAGGATTTCAAATGCTTTCTGGATTCAGCAAAACCAACTGGATCATCAAGGGTAACTGATGCTCTGATATTTTATCATCATACAACTGTTAGAGGCAGCAAGTATAGCAATGGAAGCCATAAATATTAGTTGCTTCCACATAAAATTACACTTCGCTTATACATAAGTGACAATCAAAGAACTTAATGAGTTTGAAGCAGGATAGCAAGATATGCAAAATCTCCGTTCATATCATTGTATCCTAATGAGTCGGGCATTGTGCAGTCCATGCTTTCATATTTTCTGTATTTAGATTGCACATATCAATTAGAGATAGTCAAATTGTTTCCTTTGATTTCGTAAAACAATTAGTTTAGGAAATTGAAATCCCAACAATAGTGCCCATGAAAGCCCTGATGTGAATGTATCTGTTCAGAGGGCTTTTTCTGGAGTCAACACATAGCACCACTACTTGGTTTGTTAAAGCCACTACTCTAAACCGCAGTTGCTCCTGTAGTGAGCAAGGGTTGCTCCCCTCTACTAGCCACTATAACGTCACCAAAGCACGCTATTAAAAAACTTGAAAGAACCTTCAAAACATGTTTCACCACATGGAATAAGGCTTCACCTCAAAAGTTAGCTCTCTTCCTAAGAAACAAGATCCCACATGACAACTTTAACACGGGCACAAGTGGCCATGGCAGAAATGAAAACGCACTGGCAGGCTGATGACCATCAAGTTTTGTTAACAAAGCACGATAATTTGTACATGATACCAGTTTTCTTGCAATGTACCCAGATTTTAAGCATATCCGTGGTAAAATTCTGACAGTCTTATGTTTGCTTGTCAGGGACACAGCCTAATCAATTGCACTTTCAGAAAGTGACTTTTGAAGGCAGCCAAACAGACACATAGCATGTTTGTTTTTCCATTAGGAGGGGAGTCTAATGTACATATGCATGGAAGAAACTTGTTTCCTTCAAGCAAACATCCTTGAGGCTCCCTCCCATAAAAAAAACAAACAAAACCTTTAAGGTCTGTTTGGATGTACTTCTGCACAAGCAACTCTCACAAGAAAAAAATACTTCTGCTTTAAAAGTCCGATTTTGAAGAAGCTAAACCAGAGAGATTTTACAAATTGGCTCATGCATAAGCTAGTGTTACCTAAAGGAGAAGATAATTCACTTTTTTTTTTCTACACATATCTATAACTGAATTTCAGAAACTGCACTAAAACCCTAGCAGTAGCAGAACGATATGGAAATGGGATATGTGAGTGACCTGAACAAGATAGTAGAAGATGCGAAGGCCTTCAGGATCGGCACTGGATTGAACGTCAACGAGAGATCCGATCTTGGAAGTCGTGAAGGAAATGTGCTCGTTCCCCATGACAATCTCGAGCTCCTGGCGCCCCACCCGATCGGGTTCGGGCCAGTTGTTGTCGTCCTCCTTCATGATCTCGCTCTCGGCGATTATACGGCGGCACTCACGCAAAACGGCGGGAGTGAGGTAGACCTCCTTGCGGATAATGGTGTCGTTTTTGTAGTTGGAGTTGTTGGCGTAACGAAGCTTTCCGTCGGGTCTGAACTCGAATTCAAGGAATTCGTGGCCGAACTTGCCCTTGTGGCCCACGTAGTATCTCAGGTAGAATTCCCCCTTCTCCTCTTCGCTCCCCATTTTTCACAACTCTTTCTTCTTCCTTTCTCTTCCAACAATTGAAAGACGGAACCAGTGGCTAGGCTAGGTCGAATTGGGACTGCAGCCTATACGGTGACGTTACGGGGGTTTTGCCTAAAACTAATTCATACTTCTTCCATTTTAAATTATTTGACATTTTAGTATTAGATTTTGTTAGTTTTATTTCATAAATAATATAATGTATCTCACCAAACCAAACAAATTGAACAACAACAAAGCTTGAAGCCAAAGCACATTAATATAAATTAGAAAGAAATCAATGTATATACTTGAAGAATAAATGCCTGTTCATATAATTTTCTATTTTTCAAAATAATTTTAGCTTACAGAAAAGTTGAATTATTATTATTTTCTTAATTTTCTTATTTAAAATAACTTTTTGGGAAAATTAAATAAATTTTAATTAAATTCTATAAAATGACTTGTAAAATATTTTTTTTTTCATTTACACATTATATTTTCATACTACTTCTAATCAAAATCAATGTAAAAATTGAAGTTTTTCAAATAAATAAAAGAAAAGGAACAAGAAAATATATTAAGAGACCCATAAGTAGAGAACTTATAAATTGGAAACAGAGTTTACAATAGAAAAAGAAAAGGAAAAAAATCTAGACCATATAATTATATAATGCTTAAAATTAAAAATTATTTAATAATCACGCAGTTACTAGAAAAAAATTACATGATCTTGTAATTTAATTAATCTACATCATCTTTGTAACTTGTGTTATATGATTGCATAATTTTTTTTTTTCACATTGGATAATACAAATATTTATACATGCATTCACCTGTTTAGTTCTCTATTTAGATTTAGTCACATTTTCACAAGGGTAATAAACCTGTTAAATTAACTGCAATCTTATACCATAATTTTGACATATTTGATTTATTCAAAGTCCAACTCTAGCAAAAGAATTTAATCAAAGTTAATTACAATTTGATTACTTTATTGTAATATACAGATCAGTGTTGGTCACCATGGAAGAAAAACATTAAAACTTTGTGTGGTTGAAGTGAACATGATTGAGCACTTGAATTTAAGCAACAAAATCCAAAATTCATGATTAAATTAATTACAGCTTTGACTATGAGCATCTAAGCCAAATATAAAATTGATATTCCCTTTTAATATTTGCATATCATTATTGCTTAACTTGCACACAATTAGTGAAGGTTCATTCATTTGGCTTTTAAAGCATGCAATATGTGTAGGATGAGAAATAAATTCCTTTCATATTATTTCAACTTTTTGTTTTGGTATTAATGAGTCACACACATACATGACTATATATATATATATATATATATATATATATATATATATATATATATATATATATATATATATA
>Ga0209489_106911_pt1 | contig 17595 bp, 13 predicted proteins | sample SiratrowhiteBW_FD_187527 | JGI IMG/M metagenome (GOLD analysis project Ga0209489, IMG submission 187527) | Root nodule microbial communities of legume samples collected from California, USA - Siratro white BW (SPAdes) (version 2) | ecosystem: Host-associated > Plants > Roots > Nodule | place...
TATATAATAAAAATATATATAATATATATATATATATATATATATATATATATATATATATATATATATATATATATATCTTTTACTGTATATAAAGTTTCAAAAGTTGTGCGCGAAGTAAAATTCTATTAATTTTATATAATCTTATAATCAATATCTATAAATTTTATATAATTTATCTAGTGACATGTCAAATAAGGTGATTAGATTTTTTTCAAAAATATAAGTAAATATTTGCATTAAGATAGTATTAACTACATATTTTTTTATTTATTTATCTAAATTTAGTATATATAACTTTTTTGTTTGTACAATAATAAGGTTTTAACTTAAAATATTGTGTATATTGCTCAAACTGTCGTCACTAAATCAATTATAGGGAGTTATAATTCTTAAATTATTATCAAAATATTTAATTATTGATTAAAAAGTAATATATATATATATATATATATATATATATATATATAGAGAGAGAGAGAGAGAGAGAGAGTTATTAAAAGAAATAATTTATGAACGATACTTTTTGGAATAACCTATCTCGTCTCTTGATATATTTTTACATGAATATTGCCTCTATGAAATATATATTTTATTTTTGTTTCCATAAGTAATTCCTTAGAGATATTATGTCCAAAATGTGGTTGGACACTAAAGCCTATTATTGGTGGTCACGGTGTCAAATACAGATTTCAGAACAAATTGTGTTCCATAGATGAAAATGAAATAATATTTTTTTTTACTTAATTTACGTTTTATAAATTTTTGTTTATAATTTTAAAATTATGTTCTTACTATATGTGGGGATAACTCTGCCACCACATAATTACTATTTTTTCTATATTTATGTTCAGTTATATTTTCTTATAAATATTTTGATTTTAAAATTGTATTTGAAAACAAACTTTTTTTATCCACTCCATAGAGACCCAACCTATCAAATACATTCATTTGAATATATATATATATATATATATATATATATATATATATATATATATATATATATATATTAGATAAATTTTTTCTGTAAATTAGCACTCAACCAAACTTTAGGAAAATAAATTATAAGAAAACATAGAAATATGAAAATTAATTCTAAGAGATAAAGAAGAAATGTGAAATTAAAACTATTTAAGATATGATAATATACTTTTATGTATATATTCTTATAAATAGTTATAATTTAACACTCATATCCGTAAACTAAAAATATATTTATAATGTAAGTATCGAGTTAATTTGTTTAGAAATAGAGATAGTTCAGATGAGATAGGAGTATAAATATTTTATTATTTAATTTAAAAAATTTATAAATGTCAACATTCAATTTCGTCTAGACAAATAAAATTATTACAAAATATAAAAATTAAAATAAAAAAGAAATGTTTTCGTTTCATTTTATTTTATGAATAAAGTTTTAAAAAAATTCGTAAAAAGAAAAAAAAAAGTAAAGAAAATCAGTTCATTAAAAGTATGTTAAAAAAATAATAAAAATAAAATTGTAATTAAAGTGTTGACATGTCACATCGTCTCTCTCTTTCTATCTTGCAGCCTATTACTTACACAAAAATAAATTGAGAATAAATTAAAAAAAGAATAGAAAGATTAAAAATTTGAATAGTTAAGCTAATTATTATTCTGATCAATTAGAAATTGTGATTAAATGTTGGTGATTTTTAATTAAATGTTGATTGTCTAATAATTGGTGCATTATCTTTTTTTGAACTGTTATGATGGTTTTATTTGGTGACTCCTTTTATTTTTCAAGTTGCTCTTAATAAAGTTAATAAAAAAAAGGAGAAAACTCAGTTTTCATCTTATATGTTTCATTTTTCTAGAAACAATAATTTTAAAAAAATAATAATTAAAAAAATGAAAATAAAAAATAAAATAAAATAATAATAAATATGTGGTACATTAGTAAAGTTGTTCCTATTCATTGTGTTGTTACATTAAATTATTCTTCATTTATTTTCCACATTCATTCTAATTATTAGTAGTAATTGATATCCATACCTTTATGCATGGGGGTTTTATTTCTGCTACAACTGTAGCAGTTTTATGACTCTACCCATTTTGTATTCCAGGTTCATTCTTCTCGTTTAATATTTGATTGGCGTAAAAATACAATTAAGTGGAGATAATCAGAAATTAATAGATTCAAATCCCAATTAAAAGTGAACAGGGTAGTACTAGTATAAATAGGTATGCACACTCAACAGGCACACACACAAAAAATAAAATATACTGGAGAGATACTAAAAAGGAAATACTGGAGAGATACTAAAAAGGATCCTATCGCATAGTGGAGAGCAGAAAATTTGAAGGTTCGAATTTAGAGAAAAGGGTAACACATTTTGTTTAGTATCTTCAACTGGTATAATCTCATTACTTGATCTCATATATTTTATATGCACATATTGCCTTGTTTAAGAGCTACTATGGTACCCTGATATTTAGCCCTTATCGCTTTGATTTTTTTAAAAAAATAAATAAAAAATATAAAACATTTTCAAAAGTTGTTAATGAAAGGGGAACGCGGTTTTTGAGGATCTTCAACTGATATGATCTAATTACTTGATCTCATATACTTTATATGCACATGTGATTGTCTTGTTTGACAGCTACTAAGGTACCCTCCTGATATTTAACCCTTATAATGAGAGGGGAACACGTTTTTTGAGGATCTTTAATTGGTATGATCTCATTACTTGATCTCATTACTTGATCTCATATACTTTATATGTACATGTGATTTGCCTTGTTTGAGAGCTACTATGATACCTAAGATTCAGACCCTTATCGTTTTGATTTTTTTTTAAAAAAAATAAATAAATAATATAAAACATTTTCAAAAGTTAATGAAAGTCAAAGTTATTAATGAAAAGGGAACACGTTGTTTGAGGATCTTCAATTGGTATCTAATATGTTCTGATTGTTTGATTTCATATACTTTATATGCACATGTGATTGTCTTGTTTGAGAGCTATTATGATATCTGAGATTCAACTTTATCGTTTTGATTTTTATTTTAAAAAAATAATATAAAACATTTTCAAATTCTCAAGAAGAATATAAAATGCTTCCTAAAAACTTAATAAAATATCAATTTTTGGAAAAAAATAGAAAAAATAAATAAATAAAGCAGTGTTTTTTTTAACAAAAGATGTAAAACAATTTTCAAAAATAAAAGAATATAAAATTTTCTTTCAAAAAAATTAATAAAATATAAAATATTTAAAGTAAAAAAAGGATAAATATCAACCATCATAATAAGAAGAATGTTCTCTGATTAAGCAGAAATTGTGAAGAATAAAACGTGAAATGACACTGAAGATAAAATAAGAACTGGAAAAATAATTTAATGCGGCTTTTCTGGCGGTAGCCAAATACCCTCAATGGGTAGCAAATGTCGTGCTAGTACCGAAGAAAGATAAGAAGGTGTGAATGTGTGTTGATTATCGGGATTTGAATAGAGTCAGTCCTAAGGATGATTTCCCACTACCATATATCGATACGCTAGTGGACAACACTACTACATCTTCATTATACTTATTCATGGATGGTTTCTTCGGGTATAATCAGATTAAGATGACACCGAAAGATATGGAGAAGATTACTTTCATTACTCTATGGGGAACTTTTGTTATAAAGTGATGTCATTCAAACTAAAAAATGATGGAGCAGCGTATCAGAGGGCAATGGTAACCTTTTTTCATGACATGATGCATAAAGAAATTGAAGTTTATGTTGATGATATGAATGCCAAGTCTAAATCTGAAGAAGAGCATATAGCTAATTTAAGAAAATTGTTTGAAAGATTAAGAAAATTCAAGCTCGGGCTGAATCCGGCAAAAAACACTTTTTGACGTAAGATCTGGAAAACATCTAGGTTTCGTTGTGAGTCAAAAGGGGATTGAGGTGGACCTAGACAAGGTTCGCACAATTCTAGAAATGCCACATCCTTGCACAGGAAAAGAAATTCGGGGTTTTCTAGGAAGACTAAACTATATTGCTAGATTTATTTCATAATTGACTTCCACTTGTGAGCCCATATTCAAATTGCCACACAAAAATTAGACCAAAGAATGGAATGAAAACTATCAAGTAGCTTTTGATAACATTAAGTAATATCTACAAGAACTCCCAATATTACGTCTATCAGTTCCTGGGCGACCTCTTATTTTATACTTGACAATGTTAGATGGATCAATGGGATATGTTCTAGGTCAGCATGATGAAACGGGAAGGAAAGAGCAGGCTATTTATTACCTGAGCAAGAGATTTACAGATTGTAAGCAAAGATATTCCGCATTAGAACGGACTTGTTGTGCTTTGGCTTGGGCTACTCACAGATCGAGACAATATATGCTAAGTCACACAACATTGTTAATCTCCAAGATGGATCCAATCAAGTATATCTTTGAAAAATCTGCTCTTACGGGGAGAATAGCTCGATGGCAAATGCTTTTATCTGAATATGACATACAATATGTTACTCAAAAAGCTATCAAAGGCAGTTCCCTTGCAGACTAGTTGGCGCACCAACCCATTGAAGATTACCAATTCATGCAGCCTGAATTCCCAGATAAAGAAATTATGGTCCTTGAATATGAAAATAATGAGAATATGTGGACATTGTTATTTGATGGGGCATCTAATGCATTGGGACATGGAATAGGAGCAATTATTATCTCTCCTACGAAGAAATACATACCTATGACAACAAGATTATGTTTCGATTGTACCAACAATACCACATAGTATAAAGCGTGTGTTATAGGTATTCGACCTGCCATTGAATTTGGGGCAAAATTTTTAGAAGTGTATGGTGATTTTGTCCTCGTCTTCCAGCAAGTAAAGGGAGAGTGGGAAACTCGAGATCAAAAATTGATTCCTTATCAAGCATACATTAAGGGATTAGTGGAGTATTTTGATATTATAACATTTCATCACATCTCGAGGGAAGATAATCAATTAGCTGATGCTTTGGCTACCTTATCATCCATGTTCGAGGTAAACCGAGGAGGTGAATTACGAATGATCAAGATGAAGAGTCACGAACATTCAACTTATTGTTCCTTCATAGAAGAAGAATCAGACGACAAGCCATGGTATTTTGATATCAAGAGATACCTCAAAAACAAAGAATATCCAGAGGAATCTAATGAGAATGACAAAAGGATGTTAAGAAGATTGGCTGCAAAATTTGTGTTAAGTGGGGATGTGTTGTACAAAAGGAATCATGATATGATGCTCCTCAGATGCGTAGATGCAAAAGAAGCAGAATTGATTTTAAGAGAAGTCCATGAGGGAACCTTTGAAACTCACATGAATGGTCATTCAATGGCTAGAAATATTTTGAGAGTAGGGTATTTCTGGCTGACAATGGGAAATGATTGTTGCATTCATGAAAGGAAATGTCATAAATGTTAGGCATATGCAAACAATATCAATGTCTTACCATGACGTTGAATGTGTTATCCGCACCATGGTCATTTTCCATGTGGGGTATAGATGTCATCAGAGCTATTGAGCCAAAAGCCTCAAATGGGCATCGTTTCATTCTGGTGGCTATAGATTACTTCACCAAATGAGTGGAGGCTTCTTCTTATGCTAATGTGACAAGAAAGGTAGTAGCAAAGTTCACCAAAAGAGAGATCATTTGCATATATGGTCTGCCTAGCAGAATCATTACTGATAATGCTACAAATTTGAATAACAAAATGATGTCTGAGCTATGTGAAGAATTCAAGATTCAACATCATAATTCTACTCCTTATCGACCCAAGATGAATAGAGTAGTAGAAGCGGCAAAAACAGACCATAAAGAAAATTGTCTAGAAAATGGTAGTGATATATAAAGACTGACACGAAATGCTACCATTTGCTTTACATGGATACCATACTTCAGTGCGAACGTTGACAGGAGTAACACCTTTCTCATTGGTGTATGGGATGGAAGCAGTTCTTCCTTTCGAAGTTGAAATTCCTTCCCTGGGAGTATTGATGGAGGCTCAATTAGAAGAGGCTAAATGAGTGCAAGCCAGGCTTGACCAGCTCAACCTCATTGATGAAAAAAGACTAGCAGCAGTTTGTCATGGACAATTATACCAAAGAAGAATGAAGAGAGCATTTGATAAGAAGGTTCGTCGTAGAGAATTCCAAGAAGGTGAATTGGTGATGAAAAAGATCATATCAGTCCAAAGGGATAATAGAGAGAAGTGGATGCCAAATTATGAAGGCCCTTACGTGGTAGAAAAGGCCTTGCCTTGAGGTGCACTAATTCTCCCAAGGATGGATGGAAAGAGTTGCATTTGCTAGTCAACTCTAACACAGTCAAAAATTTCTATGTTTGATATGATTCCATAAAGACAGGGTTTTCTTTTGTACAAACTTGTATTGTAAATGTTAAAACTTCTCTTGTAAAATTTAGAAGTTCTTTTTCAATGAGATGAATCATGTGTTCCTAAATTATTGAGTTCATAAGATAGTAAATGATAAAATGAATTGTGAATAGCAAAATATTTAACAAAGGTGAAAACTGGCTCTCTTAAGGAAACTGTCTCGGTATAGTGCTTGATATCTTTCACCCTCCCAAAATTCTTGAAAAGCATAAAAACTCTCAAAATATCCAAAGAAAAAGATTTGCCTCAATGATTGCCATTGCCTAAGGAAACTCTTACACCGAGACAGAAATGTTGTGTTTCTACTACTAACAAAAAGATTGTTTCTATTTCTTATCTTCAGAGGCGCTAAAAAATATATATAATAATAAAAAATAATAAAAGTCCGTTAGATTGAAAACCCACAAGGGCGATCTAAGCAAAAGATAGGACACCAAAAAAAAGAAATAAAAAGAAGAAAGGCATGTGTTGGAAGTCATTAAATTTTGTTTCACTGTTAATCTTTCTGAAGATTAAGCAATCATGATTCGAAGTGATATATGACTATGTTTATTCATCCTAAACACTTTTCCAAATCCTTTGTACCTTCTTTGAGCCAAAAGTAATTATTTATTTCAAATACCCCTAATGAGGATCGTCAACATATTAAAACAGAGCTCAAGGTTGCAAAATGTATATGTCAAAGCTCTAAAGTCATTAAGAAAGGAATATCATTAATAGTTCTTGAAAGCCTAAAGGAGATACACATCAAGTAAGGAGTACATCAAAAGCTTCTCAAGAAAAGAAAATAAATTGAAAAAGGAGAAAAGAGAAAAAGAGAGAGAAAAAGAAGTAAAAGAGAAATTCTCAAAAATTCGTCAAGGAGTGAATACAACAAGGGCTTTCTAATGAGAAAGAAAACAGAGAAAGGGAACGTGATACAAAGAGCTCATAGAAGAAGACCTTGATTGTGCATATTATTTGGTTGATGGTCCTTGTTTCAATATAAAACCCAAAAAATAATTTTTGAGCCTTTATATCCTTTCTTTCATAATCCTTTTTATCCCTGGCCACATTACAAGCCCAATAAAGTCCATATTGATTGATGAATGATTGCTATGATTTTCATAAGGATTAAATTTGTAACAAGATGATGTGATTGATAATGTGTGTTAAGAAAAAAAATTAAAAAAAGAAAAAAGAAAGAAAATTTATTAAAGTGCTTCTGTTAGACTAAAAGTTTTGCCAATCTACAAGTCAGTCGAGGATAAAGCTTCATGGGGCAATCCAGTTCCTTTCATACCCTTGCCACCCCATTTTCACATAAATAGTCAATCCTTCATACATATCTCAACATTACCCTTGTATATACCAACTTGGGGAAATCTTATTTCTTTCATACCCTTGGTACTCCATTCCTACCTAACAAAAATGGTTAATCATTCATAACCCTTGTACATATAAACTAAGCCAATTCGATTTCATTTGCACCTTCATCAAATTTTTACCTTACTACTCATCCTTCACACATACCTTATCATTACCTTCGCCCATACAAACTGGGACAATTCGATTTAGGCTTCCTTATAAAGTCATCTCCCTGTTAGAAACAATCGTGTCTTCACTTAAACCTAAAGCCTGATCGACTGCAATTGGGGCAATCCTGTTGGAAGATGCACTTTTCCTATACCTAACAAATGCCTCAAGTTCTAACTTACCCATTTGTCATTGGGCTAAGGGTTCAAGCATACATCAGAGTTGTGTTTTTAAACAGAAAGCCAATTATTATCTTTGTTGACATGTGCTTCAACTTTATGAGATTTTTTAGAAACGTCAGCATCTAATGAATTTAGTCTTACAAGGAACATTTGATTCTACACTAAAAACTTGTTGGGAAAAGAAAAAAAAATATTTTTGTATATATGTGAAAAAAATCACCTGTTCTTACTTTTTGGAAAAAAGTCATTGAACAAAATCTATTGTACATACCTGCATATACATTCTTTTTGAAAATTATTTGTACATATTGTGTACATGACTGAACCCTTGTATATACTCTCTCATTGAAAAAAAACAACAAAATTTCACATGCTCAAATAAACTCACACACATTCTCAACAAGGAAAAAACTAAGTCAATCATCATGCATTCATATATGCATTAAAAGAAAAAACTCAAAATTACATGCATTAAAAAAAATTCACAAAGTTTCATGCATTCATAAATTCACTCTTCAAAAAGAAAAAAAAGTCAAATTTCATGCATTCAAACATGTATTTTCACCGAAAGCAAAAATCTATATACAGGCAAAGTTTCATGCATACATATACATTTTTCAAAAAAAAAGAAAAAGAAAAAGAAAATAAAAAATTCACATTCAAGTAAATTTCAGACATTTAAAGTTTTCATTCAAAAGGTTCACGAAGTTTCATGCATTCATAAATGCATTATTAAAAAAGAAACAAAATAAAAAATTCATGCATTGTCATGCATCCAACATACATCTTTTAACAAAGAATATCAAATTTCATGCAAATCAATAGAAAATATTTTGAGAAAGGACTTAATGTCGTATCTCCATATTTTACAACACCGTTGTATAATCTTAGTGACATTGTCCGGAGATTTAATCAAAAGGTACAACCCTCTTGTCTCAATACAAGGTCAGTTCAAAAATCAAAGTTTACGATCCTCTCATCCTAGTACAATGTCAAAATGAAGAACAACGACCCTCTCGGTTTAGTACAAGGTCAGTTCAAAAATCAAAGTTTATGACCCTCTCATCTCAGTACAAGGTCAAAATGAAGAACAATGACCCTCTCGTCTCAGTACAAGGTCGGTTCAAAAATCAAAGTTTATGATCCTCTCGTCTCAGTACAAGGTCAGTTCAAAAATAATGTTTACGACCCTCTCATCTCAGTACTAGGTCAAAAGGAAAAACATCGACCTTCTCGTCTTAGTAAAAGGTCGGTTCAATTCAAAATTTATGACCTTTTCGTCTTAGTACAAAGTCAGTTCAAGGTTCGTGACCCTCTCATCAAAGTACAAGGTCTCAGCCTCTATCCATGAATCTATTTTTATTTTCAAACCGAACAAAATTAGTGTTTTCATCTTTACTTATCTTCTATTGTGACAATGCGAAAATCTGGATTTTCAAATTATTCAGTAAAAGTTAAGTAAAGAGGGCAGTTGTCAATACCCAATTTCGTCTGTGTAAATAAAATTATTACAAAATATAAAAAGGAAGGAAATTAAAATAGAAAAGGAGAGTTTTGGTTTCATTTTATTTTATAAATAAAGTTTTAAAATAAAATTCGTAAAAAGAAAAAAGTAAAATAAAAAAACAGCCCATTAAAAGTGTGTTAAAAAAATAATAAAAATAAAATTGTCATTAAAGTGTTGCCATGTCACATTGACCCTCTCTTTTTACCTGCCTACCTGTCTTTTCTGAGACCCATTAATTACACGAAAATGGAGAAGAACTTAAAAAATATAAAGGTTAGAAATTTGAATAGTTGAGCTGATTGTTATTCCGATTAATTACAAATGGTGATTAAATGTTGGTGATTTTGAATTAAATGTTGATTGTCTAATAATTGGTTCATTATCTTTTTTTGAACTGTTACAATTGTTTTATTTGCTGACTCATTTTATTTTTCAAGTTGCTCTTAATAAAATTAATAAAAAAAGAGAAAATTTAGTTTTCATCTTATATGTTTCATTTTTTGAGAAATAATAATTTAAAAATAATAATTAAAAAAACAAAAATTAGAAAAATAAAATAAAATAATAAAAATAAATAAATAATAAATATGTGGTATGTTAGTAGACCTGTCCCCGTTCATTGTGTTGTTACACTCAATTATTTTCCATTTATTTTCCACATTCATTCTAATTATTCTGAGTAGTTATTGATATCCCCTGTCTTTAGCCATAATTGATTACGCACAGGGGTTTTATTTCTGTCACAACACTAGCCGTTTTATGACTCTGCCCATTTTGTATTTCAGATTCATTCTTACCATTTAATATTTGATTGGCAGTTTTGTAAAAATACAATTAAGTGGAGATAATAAAAAACTAATAGGTACAAATCCCAATTAAAAGTGAACAGGATAGTACTAGTATAAATAGGCATGCACACTCAATAGGCACACACACGAAAAATACTGGAGAGATACTAAAAAAGATCCTAAGCATACGTGGTGGATAAAAAATTTGAAAGTTCGAATTAAGAGAAAAGGGAAACACGTTTTTTTGAGGATCTTCAACTGATATGATCTTATGATCTGATTACTTGATCTCATAAACTTTATATGCACGTGTGATTGTCTTGTTTGAGAGCTACTATGGTATCTTGAGATTCAGTCCTTATCGCTTTGATTTTTTTGAAAAAATAAATAAAAAATATAAAACATTTTCAAAAGCCCTTAATAAAAGGGAACACGTTTTTTGAGGATCTTCAACTGGTATGATCTGATTACTTGATCTCATATACTTTATATGCACATGTATATACTTTATATGCACATGTGATTGCCTTGTTTGAGAGTTACTATGGTACTCTGAGATTCATCCCTTATCACTTTGATTTAAAAAAAATAAATATAAAATATAAAATATTTTCAAAAAAGTTGTTAATGAAAGGGGAACATGTTTTTTTGAGGATCTTCAACTGGTATGATTTGATTACTTGATCTCATATACTTTATATACACATGTGATTGCCTTGTTTGAGATCTACTATGGTACCCTGAGATTAAGCCCTTATCGCTTTGATTTTTTGTAAATAAATAAAAAATATAAAACATTTTCAAAAGTTGTTAATAAAAGGAAAACACGTTTTTTTTCAGGATCTTCAATTGGTATGTTCTGATTGCTTAATCTCATGCATATGTGATTGCCTTGTTTGAGAGCCACTATGGTACCCTGAGATTGAGCCCTTATCATGCTGATTTTTTAAAAAAAGATAAATATAAAATATAAAAAAATTTCAAATTCTCAAGGAGAATATAAAATGCTTCTTAAAAACTTAATGAATTATCAATTTTCAGAAAAAATAGAAAAATATAAATAAAACAATGTTTTTTTAATAAAAAATATGAAGCAATTTTCAAAAAAATAATATAAAACTTTCTTTAAAAAATTTATAAAATATAAAATTTTCAAAAATAAAAAAATAATAAATACCAAGAATCATAACAAACCAATTTCAAAAATTAGAACTACATTAACCCTGGTTTTCTATCACGGATATAAAAACGTAAGACCAAGATCAATCCTTGTCGAACCAAAGAAATAAAAAATATTTTCTTTGTTTTATTTGCATTATTTTTATTGTTTATTCTTACTCTAATTATTTTTATTTCTTTCATATTTGTGTTTGTTTTTATTTATTTTTTCTTTTGCATCTTTATTTAATGTTTATGGCACCTTTTATTATTTTATTTTTTTATCTTTTATTTGCATTTTTATTTATTTTTATCATTTTATTTATCCATTCTTATTGTATCTTTACTTTTTTATATTTATTTATTTGTTTGCCTTCAATTGTCTTTATTATTTATTTATTTATTTTTAATTTCATTTTTAATAGTTTTTTATTTATTTTTATTTGCATTTTCATTTTCATTTCTATTTAATTGCATCTTTATTGTCATCATGTTTTTTCGGGAAAAATAACATGTTATTAAACCATAATCATTTTCCTATTTGATTAAAGGTATTGTCTTAGGACGGGAGTTGTGGGGTATTAATACCTTCTCTATACGTAACCGACTCTCGAATCCTAAATTTGGTTCGTAGACTATTTTTCTTAATTTTGGTTTTTTATGATTTTCCATAATAAACTATGGTGGCGACTTCAATCCCAATCTAAATATTTTAAAATAAATTTTTTATTGCCCTGTTGTGATTCCGGTTGCGACAATAGATAAAAATTCAATTATTCAAAATTTATTGTATAAAAATCAATATATATATATATATATATATATATATATATATATATATATTACCTTCTTTCTAAATTATGAAACAATTATTCATTATTTTATATATATAACTCTATCTTAAATATCTTGGTGAGGAGTAAAACACTTTTATGTGATTGAAAATTGTTTTGAATTAAGTTTCTTTAGTCTAGTTTTTTCTTGAGTTAGTGTTATGGTAAAAAGTGAGGTTCAATGCTTATTAATCCTCAAAAATCTATAAGGAGCGTGCTAAAGCCTACCATGACAAGAGAATTTTAAAGAGAAACTTCTATCCAGGACAATCTGTGATATTATTCAATTTAAGATTAAAGTTTTTTTTCTGAAAAATTAAAGTCTAAATGGTCAGACCCTTTTCTGGTTATGCTAGTCAAACCTTATGGTGTAGTGGAAGTGGAGGATCCTGAATCACATAGAAGTTGGACTATAAATGCACAAAGATTGAAATACTATCTTTGGTGGTGAGATTGAAAGGCTCACCACACTTATTCATAAATGACTCATGATCATCAAGCATCAAGATATGTTAAACGAGCGCTTTTTGAGAGGCAACCCAATGTTTTTTTAACTTTAAAACTTATGTTTTCATAATAATTGTGTGAAGATTGTACATTAATATGTTTTGAAGCATTTTTCTTATTTGACCATCTCATGACCAAGGACCATGCATTTCTTTGCATTTGGAATTACATGGATGATATAGTGCAGGTGTACAAGTTTAGAATGTGGTTCTTGAGTGGTTAAATGCTTTTAAATGTGTGTTTTTAGCTCATTTTGAAAAATTGAGTTTTAGAACTATGTGGATCAATACAAAATGAACCTTGGATCATTTTTGAAATGCACTTATAGTGAATGGAAGAAAAAAGATGATATAGTGCAGGTGTACAAGTTTGGAATGTGGTTCTTGAGTGGTTAAATGCTTGTAAATGTGTGTTTTTAGCTCATTTTGAAAAATTGAGTTTTAGAACCATGTGGATCAATACAAAATGAACCTTGGATCATTTTTGAAATGCATTTGCAGTGAATGGAAGAAAAAAAGTGGAGAAAAAGAGTGAGGAAAAAGGAAATGATTTAAAAAAATGCACAAAATAACTCAGGATAGTTGCACGGACATTTTTGCTTAAGCGAGAATGTCTCTCTTGAGCGAAATTTGCATGAAAAATGAAGACAAGTTTGTTTTGCAACTCTCGCCTGAGCGAGTCTGGGGTCACTTGAGCAGGCCCTTATAAAATTAAGTGTGCTCTCTGGACAAGTCTTGCTTGAGCGAGCTCACTAACTCGCCTGTGCAAGATTGGCGTCGCTTGAGTGAGCTCTTTGAAAATTAGGGGTGCTCTCTGAACGATTCTCGCCTGAGTAAGATGGGTGTCGCTTGAGTGAATACCTTGAGAAAATTGTTCTCGCCTAGGTGACTTATGACTAGCTTGAGTGAGGCCTGTGTAAAATCAAAGGTGCTCTTTGAAGCGTTTTCGCCTGGGCGATGTAGGTATTGCCGAGGTGAGAGTTCACTTAAGTTGTGTGCCTCATCCTAACTCAAGTGAAAATGACTCGCTTGATCGAGAGTCTCGTGTAATGTTGTCATAAATTTGGAAAACCTTAAGTGAGCCATTCGCTTACTCTTTCACTCATTGTTTTATGCACCCCCTTTGCTCATTCTCTCGCTCACCTTCTATGATCACTGCACAATCTCAAATCTTTGCTTGAAAATCTTCAAGGTAAGTGATTCTTAGTCACATTTCCCTCTTCCAATCGTTGGTTTCATATCCTAATTCCATTTTTTATTAGAAAACCCTAAGTCCTCTTGTGATTTGAGCGAGTATTTGAATGTGCATGTGTTGAACTGTTGGTTGTTTTGAACTTGATCCATTCAATTGTATGCATGTTGAGCATGATATCTACCTTATTTGTGGCTTGGAACATTCATCCTTACTCATTTTACAAAATTTTATGTGGTGCATACCAAGTGTTTGATAAAATGCCAAACTTGAAAAATACTTGAGTATGAACTAGTTAGGCATAGTTATTAAATGTACATCATATATAATGCTTATAATGATAGTTATTATTTTGCAGCACATCTTGATATTCTTATTCTTGATGATGGTTATTTGATGTTGAAACAGATGGGTCATACTAAAAGCACAATTGTTGGTACTTCCTAAGGAAAAGAGTTAGAATTGAAACATCATTTGCGGAACCCCCCATATGAGACATTTGTTCAAAGACAAAGAAAAGCAAAGAGGTATGAAAATATCAAGAATTGGTCATTTATTCCCAAAAGAAAAGTGCAACTTAAACCAAGAGAATATGACCCATTTTTGAATGGTTTGCTAAGGAGGAACTGGATGAGGTTGGCTGATCTACAATCCAAGTTTGATCCAAAAGTTGTATACAAATTTTATGCAAATGCTTGGGGTGAGGATCAATATCCTCAGGAAAGAAGGGCATAAGTGAGAGGAAGATGGGTAACCCCCTCCACTTCAAAGATGGTGATGAATCCATGTATTAGAGGTTGAGGACCACATTTGGTGAGTTCAATGAGAATGAAGTTGCAAGAGCACTATGTATAAGGAATTGTTCTTATCAGTTACATCCTACTGGAAATCCACTATAAATAAGGCGGAAAGACATGACTCATTGCACTTGCCGAAGAAGTCAACAATAAAGCTCATTTTTTTCCTTAGAAAATCATAAGGCCCACCTTTCTCTTGAAGAAATAAGGAGAAATAAGTCAAAGGTGTCATGTTGACAAAAGTAGGGTGTAATGCTAGACACTTTAGTTGGGCGCAAGCACTCAGACACAATAAATTATCACTCTTTCCACTTGGCGCTCAATGTGAGTCAATCCATGTTGGGAGCATGCATTCAATCGCAAGAAAAATATCTCTATATCCAAGTGGTGCTCAATGCTAGCCATGTGGTGCCTAATGCAGAAGACCATTGGGAGTTGGCGCCCAACTTTAGACGAGTGGCACTTAGTGTTGGTGACAAGGGATTTTCTATACCTTCATGGCACTTGTCTTTATTTAAGTGGCGTCTAGTGCAGGTAATATTTTGGAAATCTCAAAGTTGATCTTTCGTCTACGCTTCCATGGATTCCAGTATTGCTTTTCTTAACCTCAAGTACTTCTTGTTCAATTTTTAGACAAAAATAATGGGGATTAGTGGTATAATTATGAGTGTAACCAATATCCAATTACTTACAAAAAGGAATCAAAATAGTGACTATGTAAGTTAAATGCTAAATAAGAATTGATTATGTTAATATAAAAATGATTAAATATAATAGTGAAAATTAACATTATCACTGTATCAATTCGTTTTTTTAAATGACCAAATTAAAAACATTCAAAATAGTGGGATGAACTTGAAGAAACAATCAAGACCAACAAAGTTATTAAGCATGTAATATACTGTCAATGATATTATACGTAATAACCAAATTGTTATTATTATGATAAATATATATGTACGGAGGTTGTAACAAGTATGATGCTAATGAGATGTTAATAACTAGTGTAATTATTAGTTTAGGGGATTTAATTGTAATGGTACATTCATTTAGATACATAAATGTATCATGTGATGGGAGTTGATGGAGGTTTATCACATTGACTTGGTGTTGAAGATTCATCGATACGAGATATGTAAGGAATTATCCTATCATAAAAGATATATTTATACTAGAGTTGGTAGATTGTTAGGTAAATTGATAGTGTAGATGTTCTTTTCTTCACACGTTTTTGGTTTTCTTTATCTTCAATGGAGTTTGAAGGAAGCTTGTGGGAGGTGATTGAGATGAAGTGAAATCTCAGTTTGTGAGATGTTTGATGACTAAGAACTAGTGTGAGATTGGACCAACACAACTAGGAGGAGTTTAGGAGAGAGTCTACGTAGGAGACTATCCTAAAGAGAACTCAATATCAAGTAGAAGCACAATTGGTAGCAATTCATTACTCATTCCAAGTAAGAAATTATATAAGCCAACACTCTTATTTATACTACTCTAGACGTACAAGCTTGTGGCACAAGCTCCAGAAATCCTCTCCACTCATAAGTTAACATGAGGCATGAGTAACTCATGACACAGGCTTCAAAATCCTCTTAAGTGAGAGGTTGCCATGTGGCAAGGAGATTACTTGCGCACCAATCTTCAACCCTCTCAAATGATAGGTTGACATGTGGCATGAAGAGAAGAAGCCACCTTGGCATCCAAGACTCTCTTATGTGGATGTGTGTGTCTATAACGCTAAAGGCTCAAAATCCTATACTATTTGTCCTAAAATACAAGGCTTAACATAAATTCTTAAACTATAGTATGCAAATTTTACAAATAAAGATATTGTGTCCTTGATGTTTCATATTCTTTAATTAAAGTGGTCTTTTTCAATATTGAACTTGGGCTAAAAAAAAACTAAATAGAGACCTAGATTGACTCAAACAAACCCAAATTCCTAATAAGTATATGATTAAGCATCTACCTTTATAACTTTTTATTTTTTATTTTACTTAAATGACTAAGACATATTTTATTATAAACCAAATATTATAAAAATAATATTCACTAGTTCTCTAAAAACTGTTAGTCTATATATCTGTGCCTAAGATTTGTATGTATTAATGAACTTACAAATGAAGTTTTTGAATGCTATGATTCAATTATATTAGCAGAGGATTAGTTTCTTAACTAGTACAGTACATAGCATTTTTATAATTGTGGTTTATGTTGCAAGGTACGTTGTCTTAGAACCTATAATTTTCTTGTTTAGACTTCAACGAGTAGGAGGTGATAGAGTTTAGGTTACTTCTAGTCAGTCAGAAATTATCTTTAAGTTTTTTTCCTCAATATCTAGAATTATAACATTTAAATACTCCTCAAGTGAACCTCAAATTTCATAATAATTAAAACATAAATCACTACTACTAATAAGGGTGCAAGACTCACACGGGGATCGCATAATTTTACTGCCGTTTCATATTCAATGAAGCATAAAATTTTATTATCATTTAGGGATAACCCTCCTTGATATAAAGAGACCGGTCACCCTTTGAAAAAGAAAAAAAGTTAAAATCCTTTCCTATTCAATGGAGAGCTCTCAAAAGCACATTCATCATCACCCTTCTTTGGGAATCAAAAGGCATGAACACCTTTCTCTGTCTACAAAAATTTCAAATCATAAAAACTATCATCATTATATATATATATATATATATATATA
>Ga0209489_106912_pt1 | contig 17595 bp, 9 predicted proteins | sample SiratrowhiteBW_FD_187527 | JGI IMG/M metagenome (GOLD analysis project Ga0209489, IMG submission 187527) | Root nodule microbial communities of legume samples collected from California, USA - Siratro white BW (SPAdes) (version 2) | ecosystem: Host-associated > Plants > Roots > Nodule | place: USA...
GTGGTGGTGGAAGTAACACTTTTCTTGTTTGATTCACAAGGGTAAGGGTGGATTTAAAAAAATAATTTACTTTCATACTCTTATAAATAAAATCAGGTCTCGCATGTGTTAAAGATAGAACCTGAAATGTATATAAATGGTGTCTGACTCTCACCTTACAAGCAAGTTTTGTGTGGTTGAGTTTAGACTTAGTTTACATTATAAGATGGTAATCAGAGTCTACACTAGATCTATTTAAAAAGGGGTCACCTCTTTTATTATCTACTCACCAAGCCCAATAGCATAGGATGTGAGGGGATGTATTGGAAAAAATTGAGTCTCATAGTGGTTAAAGATAAAGTCTAAATAAAGTATATAAATGGAGAAAAGTTCTCACTTTACAAGTCTGTTTTATAGGATTGAGTTAAGTCAAATTCACATTTTAAGATAGATCATAGATCATCTTCTCTTTCCTCCAAACCTCCTAATATTGGAGGGGAGCACAAAGATTGGATGAGGAGGGATTTTGCTTCCCTCCAGTCCTCTCCTCCTTGTAAAGTTGAAACTTTATTTTATTGTTTCACTTAATGTCATATTTACTAAATATAAAAGTAATATAATAATATACTGGCACATGAAATGTTTATAAATATCTTGTGCTAATGTGTCAATATTCCATTTATTAACCAAGATCAACTACGTGAATCCACTTTCTGCATAAAACACTTCTTAATTCACAAATGATTTTTTGATGTTATGTTTAACTATTAAGAGTGATGATGAGATAGTTTCCCCTTTTTCTCCATTGATAAAAATTCAAGACCTTTGCCAACCATATAGTCAATTAAGTGAGGATACGTGATTTATTGAGTTAAATTTGGTCATTGTTTTGTAAACAAGCCTGTAAAATATTCACTTGAAAATTTTTCTTGAGCTTTATCTTACAAAATTCTAGAGTAAAAAAAACTTCAATAACATATGTTTTCAATATTTTTATGAAAATAACTTTTTAATTGTAGAAATATTTAAATTAAAAAATAAAAACATATTTACCATTTAGTTAAAATTATAAACTATTTTAATTAAATTTTTAATTAAAATATTCTTAATTTTTGTTTTAATTATATATTTAAAATTGAAATATTATTATTTTTATTCACCTTCACTTTAGTGACTCTATTCAATACTATATTTATAATACTTTTACATGCTAATTAGACATTCTTTTATGTTTGATGTCATTTTGTGAAAAATATTTTTCTTATTTATTTGATTAAGAAAACAGTTTAGACAAAAATAGTATACTTATGAAAAATTATTACTTTAACAGGTAATACAACTGTATGGAAGATTTGAGTGGGTTAATAATCATGAAACAATAAGAGGAAAATTGGTTAACCTCAGAAGAATGTTGTTTTCAAAGAAATTCTGTTTTCTCATAATTTTAATTGTATTAGTGTATTATGTTGACAATGATTATATTTAAATGTATTTAATTTCTTTTTAGCAACAAAGTTGTTAAACTTTATCTTGGTAATTTGACATATATTTATTATAATTTATGATGTGAATGATTTTTTTGTAGTTTTAGGATAATTAATTATGATAAAAACTTTACATGGATAATTGATCAGTGCAATGTAGGGACTAAAATACTTGTATTTATTGAGAGTAATGAACTGTCCCGGCGATATCTTCCTAGCTGTTGGTTGAGAATGCAATACATATTATACACAGTCACTGCCCTGTGTCTCTACCACTAAATTTCAAAATTGGTTAAGTGATCTGAAACTTGACTATATCAGCGAGAAGGAGGAATGGAATGTTCAATTCCGGAGGCAGCAGAATGCGATCTCTCCATCCCAATTCCAAGGGGTGGACCCATTTACGTTCCCAACATGGTCGGCCCCTCTACTAGGGTTCCTGACTTCCAGACTTCTCTTCTTTCTGAAATTCAGGTTAGTTCATTATCTCTCTTCTCTTCCCTCCTTTTCATCTTTTTTTTTCTAATTTATCCCTTTTCTTGCAGAATCTTGAGGCCGAGTTGTCTGAAGATTTCTCTCACCTTGATATCTCGTATGGATTGTTTCTCTCTACCACTATCATCTTTCTGGGTCACCATTAATTTATGATGATTGTCTTTGCAGGGTGGATGACCTTAAAATATTCACGGAGGACCAGTTGATGGATATGGCTCTCAAAGAAGTATTTAATGTATTATACACATGCACTAGTCTCTACTGTTTTTTTATTTCATTGATGTAGCTCTTTAGGTTTCACTCCTTTGGTTTATTACTTTAGTAATGGAAGTGATATTACAGGGTAGGGAGAACGATGAAAATCCTCCTCCTCCTCTGGACCAACCCAATGAAAGGTCACTCTTTTTCCTTCTTTTGTTGTTGTTACTGTTGCTCTTGTTGCAAGGATGATTAAGTTTGATTAGTGGGGAATAAAAAATAGGACATTGAGAGAAAGTAGAAAATCTTCTAGATCTCGATTGACAATTGTCGTCTTTTTGGAGGGGAAAAGATCTAGCTAGTCACCAAGGTGTGCCCAGTCTTATGTCATCCTGCACCTAATCTCATTGATGTTACACCCAAACAGTTTACCCAGTTTTTCTTGAAAAATTAATTATGATATGTATCTAAGTATATCCATCATTTATGTATACTTGGTAGATGGCCATTATGGGTACGACTCAATGAAATCCTGACACTCCAGAGGAAAAAGTTTAGTATTACAAGATATACTCCTCCCATTATGCAGCAGTTTTTTTTCCCCATGTTCTACTCTATTTTTTCTTCCTTCTATAAACTTCCTAGTTCACATTTTGGTAATTTTTATATAATTTGTAATGTGTTTTTTCCCATTAATTTCACCATCATCTTTCATTGCTATGGCCTTATTGCGCCCATATAGATTGTGGTTATGTGTGTAACTCTGACTTATTTATTATTCATCATGTATTTCTTTCTTTATTTTTGTTTTTGAGTATTTGTATGCGTAATATAAATTATTTACGTTGTGTTATAATATTTAAAATAGTGACCATCCTGCTTTACTGTAGCCTGCTATAGCAGTTTTAGTGTTGGCCTCTCAATGCCACTGTCTAATATTGATGACTTAGCCTATTCTGTTTGTGCAATTTCCTTCAGATATGGTCGTAACTTTATGTATTTGTGATCTTTTATCGAGTGATGGAGAATTAAGTAGTTTTGTTATACTTTTATTGAATCTCTGCAAGTGTTATGCTGGAACCCTAACAATGACAAAGAATGTGCATCCTGTTCATTCCATTCTGTGTCTGAATTTCTCACTTAAGAATTGTTGTTGGATTTGGCTGCAGGTGTGGTGAGAAGAAATCAAAAAGAAAGAGAAGTGGAACAAATAATTCTGTTCTTGACGTATGCTAACTCTCTAGAAACATTTATGTTGCCCTATAACTATTTGATGATTATATTATATTGCTCTTGTCAGTTTAATGTCTGAGATAAGATAAAGGTTTATTGCATGTATTAGAAGTTGAGAATTAGTCATTCTAACTTATGAATTTAAGTTTTTAACAGTTTATTTTGGTTTATGAAGAAAACTATATCATTCAGTTTCAATTGTTATTCTTTAACTCCTTCCAAAATGTCAAAAAAAATTAAATTGCTCCTAAATAATTGAGACAAACAAAATGTGGTACTGCCCAACACTCCCTTCATAATGCCTGTTATACCAGCCATACATGGTGAAAACTAAGAAAATGATAGAGATTCCCCTTCACAAACTTCCAAAACCCCAGAAATGATATATAGTTTCTGATACGATGTCAAAGATAAAGTGATATCATGACAAAACTGAAGAAAGGTTTTTGGTATGCTTCTCTGGCCTTTTTGTCATTAAATTAACAAATCCAGTTCTTTATAAATGCATGAGCGATCACAAGATATTTTGTCCTAAGTCTAGCCTAGAGAATATTCTGTTAGTTACAATGTATTCATGGTAAGAATGTAGGGGAACATTAGTGCTATAATATGCTATGTACAAGTAATAAACACGTGACAATATTTATTACAGCTTGGCCTAGTTGATGTGTCACATGTCAGCTGAAAAATAAAAGTGTCCTAGTTTAGGATAACTGGATAAGCATATTAAGTGTGTCCATGATTCATACACCATAATCATTTTCAATTTGTATTTATAATGTCATAATTTTGATTATGTTTGCTGTTAGAATAGTTTATTCAGATTATGCAAATTGTTTACAACTGTTTCACACATGACTTAATATGTGTCCAGATCTCTGGATCATTTAGCTATTGAAAAATTCCAAAATCATGTTTAGCATCAATATGTGTTGTCAAGTCTATTATGCAGTCTCAGCAATTTTTTTTGGGTGGAAGGTGGGGGGTGTTGTGTTGTATCTCTTCTTATGTATGATCAATTTTCAGAATGAATGTATAGAAAAGGTGGAGCAAGTGGTGAGAATCAAACAGAAGCAGGAAGAAGACAAAGCAGCAGTCAAACTTCATTCATTTAAGTTGGTATTGCTAATAGTTTGGTGATTATTCTATTTTGCATATAAGATCTGATTTCATGTATATTGTCTTTGTTTAGTCCTGCTTTCAAGATCAATGAAGCTGCACATAAATCAACTAAAACGGAAAGGATGAGGACCCTTAGGTCTACGAGTTCTACCAGAAAGGTTACTTGAAATTCTTATATGATTATTGTTGCTAATGAGATTGTTTGTTCAATTTGAAACATTTTACTGATGAATCCAACTTAGTTATAGCCTCTCATATGTGTACCTTTTAAGCTTTTGGCTTGCCTAATCTATATTCCTTTGACAGTTGTATTAAATACTTTATCTTGAAGTAAAGACTTATAAAGAATGAGAGTTCATGAGAAATTATATTCAATTAAAACATGAAAGTCAATGAGAAATTATATCAGGAGTTACTTATGGGTTCCTTCTATTGGATGTTACACAAGTTGGTTTTGCCATGTCTGAATGGCTGCAAGTGCAAAGTTGATATTATAAACATGTCCAATCAAGAATGAGTTTTATGCATTTCCCCACATATTTTCTTATTTAAATTCCCCATTAATGTTAGATTAATGTTTGGCAGGTCAACACAGTCAGTCTTCAGGAATACATCCCTGTGCAGTATCCTGAAGTTATTTTGTGTGTGGAGGTTTACCATAATGTTCGAAAGGGTACCAAGGTATTTCTCAAATTTAGAAGGAATAATATTGTACTTTATTGTATAAATTATGAGGTCATTGGACCTATAGATACGTGAATCTGCTGGTTATTTTAGGAAAAATGGACAGCTAATTCTAAGGAGACAAATTAAATCCCTGTGATTATGGAATTTTTTCTGAATACATAAACCTAGAATTAATAGTGAGATACGACTGTTATAAAGAATAAAATTACAGCAAGGATAGAATCTAAAACTTCCTAAAAAACACAATGAGCACCACAGTTTTGACAGTATTGAATACCATGCTGATATCAATGAAAATGAAATTTTATATGGGATTTGTTGAAGGAATCATGAATGACTACCATTATGAAATAGCTGTTTAACTAGTAGGATATCTGTTCTTTAATTTTTGAGTAGATCCAGGAGTTATTAGTTCTTGGAGGACAGATGTTAACTGCACTAAGGGACAAGATCTTTTGCTCAACAGACCAAGTGATGCACAAAGCTGGGCAGCATGATCCTTCTGGTTATTTTCTCATCGAAGTATGCATGACCTCTTATTCTTATTTTCTTATGATGTTAATATGTTGATTATTTCTTCTTTGAATCTGACAAGAAGCTATTTCTCTGTAGGACGTATTCTGCCCTGATTTGAGGGATCCATCTGCTATTGATCTCACTAGACCTATACTGGATTGGCTCCAAAACTCCAAGGAGGAGGCCCAAAAGAAATGGGAATATATTATAACTGGGGAGCTGCAGAAGAAACAAAAGGCAATCATGGGTGAACAATCTGCATCACAGTTGCCTCAGTTTAGATCCATTGAGATGCAGATGTTACGTTTTTGTGACTTAAGCTTTCGACTTGGTGCTGGATATCTGTATTGTCATCAGGTACATTCTTTTTTCTGTCTCAGATTAATAGGTATGGAAATTAAGGGATTATTTAAAATGTCCAATAGCATGTTTTCACCTCCGTCACTTGATGCTAGATGGATTCTGTTGATTTTATTGAGTAAAACATGTTCTTTAAATAAGTAGCCATACAGACCATGCAAAAGATGGATTAAGGTGACACAAGGAAGACCATATATGCAAGTCCTTTTCTGGGGTTTAGGGTGGAAAATGAATTTCTAAAACCCCTACCCCTTTTTTTGCACTTATAAGTGGCTGTTATTGCTTTCAATATTGGTTAAATGACAAAGGGGCAGGTCACTGTATTGAGCTTTGGCAAAGGGGAAACGTGACTAAAAGGGGAAACGTGACTCACTGTATTGAGTCTTAAATAAGATACCTGAATAAATAGGATGTGTATTCAACTTACACTGTTTCACCTTTTATATATATATATATATATATATATATATATATATATATATATATATATTTATATATTTATATATTTATAAAATTTGTATTTGATAAAGTTTGTAACTTTTCTTTTAAGTTATTGTGACTTAGAAGACGTTAATGTGGTTTGTCCTCTGCGTGAAACCTGCAGGGTAACTGCACCCATACCTTAGTGATACGAGATATGAGGTTACTTCATCCCGATGACGTGCATAATCGAACTCTTTATCCAATAATCACATTTCAACTGAAGTTACGTTTTCAGAAGTGTAATGTTTGCAAAATATTCAGAGCTACCAAGATCACTGTGGATGACAAATGGACACCGCACAACCCTTGTTATTTTTGTGATGAATGTTTTTCCCTACTTCACCAGGCAGAGGATGGTACTGCATTATATACTGACTTTGTAGAATATGATTACAACCATGATTGATTACAACCATCAGGCGATTAAAGTTACTTACAAAAATCTCATTCAAAATTGTTTCTTTCATTATGTACTGAATTCTGTATCTCTGAAAGTAAAATCTATAATGAGGTATACAGGGTAGGAGAAAATTTTCTCAGATCCCTACTTGAAGATGCTTATGTACAAATGTTATTTATGATATGTTTTTCAGATCAACAGAAAGTTTATAGGAAAGAGTGTGTATGCTAATGTTTTCAGTTTCTACTTCCAAAGCTAATGCTAAAAGTATTTATAGTTTAAACGGCACCCTTAAAAGTTAAGCCATCTAGGCAAATGTGCATACCTTTTGAATATTAGCACTAGCGTATATGATTATAGTTATTGTATTAAGAGAAAAAAGAAAAAAAAAAAAACACGCTTACCTAATTCACTGATATCAGTGCATTGTTTTCTGCATTAAAAATGTACGAGTTAGACCCTGAGATGCTGCATGACATGCAGGCTGGCCGATGTTTTTGATTGGGCCTTCGTACCATATTTGTTTTGAATCTGAGCTATTTATATTTTCCTTTATTTGAATGAAGGTATAATTCTTTTTTATTTCTGTAATATAATAAAGTTCCTTTTTATTTACCTAAAAAAACTTCAAATTAGGCGTATGATTAGCACGATAATCGTGCTGTGTCCGCCATGTTGGTTACGTGACATATGTCATTTTAAGTATAATTTCATCATACAAAATTTCAATTTTTGATTTCAGTGTCCCATAAAATTTAGATTCAAATTTACTTTTAGTTTATACTATTTTTTAATCCGAGTGGTGCTTTTACAAATGATGTTAATAACATTTTTAATAAAAAAAATACAAAATTAAACCATAAGATATGTTAAAGAAGAATTCTTACTGTATATTAGAAAATACTCAAAAATTCTCTATCCCCGCCTTCAAGAGAAAGCTTTCAAGATGGTTGGTTGAGATAGTTTAGATTATACAATGATTTGTTGAGAAATTCGAAAGTTTATATTTCCAGCAAAATTAATTATGGATTATATTTTTTTCTAATTAAATACTAATTATTTTAACTACTCAATTAATTAAAATCATGAATTAGATCGTTTGATAAATATATTATTAATTATTTTTTATATAAAAAATAATTATTTCAAAATAACATAAGTTTATTCACAAATACGATTCAATGTTAAAATATGAAGTTCACGTAAACAAGAAAGTTATGAAATTTACTTTATTAAATTTAGAATTCAACTTCTGATATCATTGTTACCAATTTTAAGGAATAAGTTTAGAAAAAGGTAATGATTATATTTTGATATAATACTATTTAAAAAGAATTAAATCTTATAGGAATTGAAGGATTTTTTTTTACTTAATAATTATCTCAATTCAAATGAAAATTAGATAATTAAAGAAATATTTTTTCAATATTATTTGGATGGATATAATTAAAGAAAATATATTTTTTTTAATATTATTTGGGTTGATACAGATTAAAAATTTAGTTTGTTGTGATTTTTAAAATTTTAAAAAACTAAAATCAAGTATTGTTAAATGTTGTTACAGTTTGATAAAATAAATCTAATTGATCTATTTTATCTAACCCCACTTTTAATAATGTAATATAGAAGATTAATTTTGACATAGAAAAAAATTTAGTTTAGTGTGATTTTTTAAAGTTTTAAAAAACTAAAATTAATTTTTTCTGCATTGTTAAAATTGATGTTGCGAAATAAAAGTTGATAAAATAAATCTAATTGATCTATTTTATCTAGCTCCATTGTTAAGTATGTAATATAAAAGATTAATTTTGACGTATAAAAAAATATCATTTGGTGTGGATTTTTAAAATTTTAAAAACCTAAAATTAAAATAAAGATTGATAAAATAAGTGTAATTGATCTATTTTAAGTAATGTAATATAGAAGATTAATTTTGATATAGAAATAATTGTAAAAAAATCCTAAATAAATATAAATATTAAAGAAAATACAAACTTTAATGTTAGATATTCAAGTGTGAGTCGAAGTTGGGTAGGAATGAGAAAGTTGAGCAACATATAAGAAAGAAGACCCGCAAACCTAATGTCTTAAGGTTTTAGATTGAAGGTGGTATCATTCTCTTATATGGGTTGACTTTTATCTCATTCTTGTTGATCTCCCCAATGTTTCCCGGCGGTACAAGTGAGGGGTCATGACTAATGTACTCGGGAGGGACTCACACTTGAGGAGGAGATTGTTAGATATTCAAGTGTGAGTCGAAGTCCCACATTGGGTAGGAATGAGAAAGTTAAGCAACATATAAGAAATAAGACCCGCAAACCTAATGCCTTAAGGTTTGAGGAGGAGGAGATTGTTAGATATTCAAGTGTGAAACCTAATGCCTTAAGGTTTGAGGTTGAGGAGGAGATTGTTAGATATTCAAGTGTGAAACCTAATGCCTTAAGGTTTGAGGAGGAGATTGTTAGATATTCAAGTGTGAAACCTAATGCCTTAAGGTTTGAGGAGGAGATTGTTAGATATTCAAGTGTGAGTCGAAGTCCCACATTCGGTAGGAATGAGAAAATTAAGCAACATATAAGAAAGAAGACCCGCAAACCTAATGCCTTAAGGTTTTGAGTTGAAGGTGATGTCATTCTCTTATATGGATTGACTCTTATCTCATTCTTGTTGATTTTCCCGGTGTTTCCCTCTTAGATTCTCCCCATGATGTTACATTACATATTTTACGTGTTTAGTATAATTGATTATATAGTTAATATTTTATCAATATTTATATTTTTCAGTATATTAATTAATTAATTGAAAAATAATAAATAAATATATTACTTTATATATATATATATATATATATCTTATTTTCTTTTTTCTAATCCAAATAATTTTATTTTCCATCATTCCGTAGTTATTTTTGGATTCTCATCCTTAATGTTATAATTTTTAGTTGATATTAGTTAGAATTTTTTTTCAACTTCAACAATATTTATTGACTAACATTTAAACTTTATTTTTCGATTAATATAAATATATATTACTTTCAGTTATATCTGTATAAATATCAGTTACATGTTATTATTATTTTTACCAATATTAACTAGAAAGTATTTTTTTTTTAATTGATATCAGTTACGATTTTTTATAAATGTTAACAAGAAATCTTTCAAAAGATGTTAAAGTTTTGTAGCTGACAGTAAAATGAGTTATTTTTGTAATTAACATTATTAAAATAATCTATCCACTAATGTAGATTAGAGGTATTTTTTATTAATGTTTGAGAGTGTTTTTTCAATCAATATTGATGAAGTTACTTTTCTTTTATAGATGTCAACCAGGTTTTGTCGATTAAAGTTTATAGTGATTATTTGTTAAAAGGAGTTAAAATTAAGAAAAATTAAATTGCTTCATCAAAATAAAACAATTGAAATTTAATATTTTTGAATAAAAATAATTAAAATTTAATATATTTAAATTTTAAAAAATTATAAAATTTTCTATCGAAACAAAAGTTCACGTTTTTATGGGAATGATTCAACAAGTTGTAATTGTATAATAGAAATCGATTCTGAATGTGTTATAAATCAAATGACATTGAAATAAGTTACATAAATTATAATATCTTTAATAAGTTATAATAAAATATATTTTTTAATTTTTACTTAAGTTATAATTATATATTGTATATTATATATTATATATTACATTTATTGTTTTCAAATATTATAAAAAATAAATAACAATAAAAACTAATAAATATTTTTTTTGTTATAAAAATTACATACATTAATTTGGATAGATATAAATGAAGTATTAAATAATTTTATATTCAAATATTTCTTTTTCACTTATGTTAGGAATAAAAAATTTCAACACGATGTAGAGTTTTGATAGTAAATTATATAATTAAAATTTATTGGATGAGTCGTAAAAGTATACAGTGACATTTGATCTTTTCCATACATATATTGTATATTATATTCGCTTGATTATCTTGTGACTCTTTTCACAGTTTATTTTTTAATATTTCTAAATCGCGAGAATATGCTCCACCATATGGATCAACACATCTCACGAGTAATTTTCTCTTCTACTGAGATTAATAAGGAAATCTCATTAGAAAAATACATGGCCAAAATTCATTATTAATGTAAAATTATAACGGGCTAAAATTATAAACGTTGATCTAATTTGTTTTCGAATATACAATACAACCAATTATAAAAAAATAATTCACAATAAACCAATATAAACAAATTCATTACGAGGCAAGATGGACACTTCTCACAGCCCACATTTTTTTATCAATAAAAAGTAATCATATCTAAGAAATAAAAAGTTATGTTCGAGAATCCCGTGAATAATTAATAAAAGCCATTTTCCAAACATAATTAAGTTTGACACTGACACCTTATCATATCTAAGAGGTTTCTTTTGTTTCGTTATAAAGATAGGAAAACACAAGAGGCAGAGAGAAGATCATACTCTGAACTACTTAAAGCAATTCAAATCCCTGTAAATGTAATCATCTAGATTAAGGTGACTCAATTCATAGAACTTACCTAAACATAAATCACTAAAAGCTATATACATGCTTACAATCTGATCTTTGAATAAGCTGTTTTTATGAGGTCCACAAGGTTCCACTACCACGTGATCATAACTCACAAAACCCTATTTTTTTTTTTCTGCCTATGGGACCCTGCCTTCAATGTGATGTGCCATATTCCTATCCCTTAGCATCACACAACACAATCTTTTTTTGTTTCAGTTGAGTCAGTAGTACTAAATTGTCGGTGTATAATGCCCACTCAACTTGCCTTTCTTTTTCTTTACCCAATGTCACCATCAAACACTAATAAGGGTGTGAGCAAATTGATTTATCCAAATCTGACTCATGGAGAATGTATAAAAAATAATCACAAGGCTTTAAAAAACAATACAACATGGAATTGCAGACCTATAAGAGCATACCAAATGTGGAGAAAACATCTATACATTGATGTTGCATTCTCGCAAATACACAAGATCATGGTCAACATATTTGGTCCAATAACCTCGGAACTTGGGAATAGTTATCTCAAGCCACGGTTTCATGTTCCCATTGTAGTGTATAACAGCAGCCTGTTCAATTTCTCTTTGGATGGTATTGGGGTTGTAGCCTAGACCCAAGACATGCCAAGAACGGTGCAGTGGGAAAGTGCGTTTCCAGAATGTTATAAGACCAGGTGGCAGTGTTCCTAATTTCCATAGTTGTCTATCATGATTCTGTATGTCAGTTTAGTTTCAAAGGAAACATCAGTTCACAATTCAAATCAGAAAGAAACAAAACAAAACCAATCCTTATAGATTATAGCATAACCAATCCTAATAGATAAAGAAGAAATAAGGAAACAGATCCTAGATGATAATATAAACTAAGATATGATTCATATATGATAACACTATATAGTATACTTATACAATCTGATATTAAGAAAATAGAAAACAATGCGTTTTGCTTACCAGCTTCTGCCAATTGTGGTACACCTCGGTGATGTTTTGCTTCTTCCATTGAACCAAATCAAAAATATTCATGCCGTATGCCCATCCACATGCACGAGGGTCAAAATTCTTTGCAATAAGAGGATTTGAGAAATTGAGATAGCGATCAAAACGATGGAAACTTTCTCGACAAGTTTCTACTGCACCATTAACATTGCCCTTCAAATCAATTGACCAAAGACCAGTCAGATCCTTCTGCACAACTACATCATCGTCTAAGAATAGCACTTTGTTGAGCTTTGGAAATATCTCAGGCAGGTAGAAACGAAGGTGGTTCAATATAGATAAATATTTGGGATTCCTAAACTTTAAGTTCGAATCAGAACTTGCCCGATGAGTCTTAAAGTAAAAATCTATCATAGAAGGAGAACCCAACTGCTTAAGAACTGGACTGTAACTTGAATTCAACCATGTAAAGTCTTCGATGTTCTCAACTTGAATGGTTGCCTTTCGTGGTGGATTCACCAAAAACCACATCCTCATTGCCGCATAATTGAGCCTATCAGTGACGATGTGGAAAACATGTTTTGAGGTGTCCTGCAAATTTATTAAAGTAACATACTTAATGATATAATCTGAAATGGCAGAGCCACTATTAATATCAAATAGCTCCAGTAGAAGAAATGGAAACGAATTTCTTTGAGACAAAATATACAGTAACTGCAAAGACAAACATAATTTTCATCGGTGTTTCATAAGCCAAGAAGATAAAAACAACCTAAGCAATTACTACGAGAATAATTTACCTTAGCATGGGAAACAGTAGAATTCACAACAACAGCTGTTGCCAATATGTTATCTGAAAATATAGCATAATGGTATAGTCGAGGGTCTTCTAACTTCTGTTGGTTTGGGAATTGTTGCTGAGAAGTATTCAAGTTATAATACTCAGTTGTAAGGCGCAATGGAAGACAATGGAGACCTTTAGGCAAAGTTTTTGCTATCAACTGTGATAAGAACAAGGTTTGCTTCTTGTGCACACGAAGCTGCTCCTCTGTTGAATGAAGCATAGCCCTAAGCTTCTTCACAGCACCAGCACAATCATTTTGAACTTGCCTTGCTTTCATCAATGTTTGCTCCATTGTCTTCATTCTCTCATTTGCACTGCATTTGTACAAAGTATAAAATAAGACTAAAGACTGAATAACAAAATGTAGCTCAGTGCAGAGTTGAACTACTCAACATGCATATATGTGCAGATAAACTTAAAAGATGAAAAACTAACTCCTGAGTTATAAAAACATGAAAACCCAATGACATGTACAACGAGATTCTTCAAGCTACACTTACTTCCTTGGCAAATCAGAATCTTTGCTTGCATCTCCTAGTGTTCGTGTGACTTCCTTCACCCGTAATCGAAGCTCTCGAGTGAGATGGGGAATGTTCCTTATTACCTGAAGGGAAAGATATACCCTGGCCTGGATGAGCTGATCTTTTAGTTGTCGCACTCGAGCATCAGCTGGCGTTGGATCATTATGCTTATCAGTTTCCAATAATGACGGTGCTTTCTTGGTTATTTGACCAGAAGATTCAATATGTTGTTGCTCCTGCTTAGTGTCCTGAAAGAGGATGCACCGAATGTAAAGAAGAAAATTTCAACCTATATTGAGGTTGGTTAACCTTAATTATACTAATATAATTTGATTTTTTTTATGTTTTAATGATTAAATTTTAATGATTAAAACATGAACACATTTTCAATTGATAATGAAGTATGGCAAAGCTAGCAATGGAAACAAAACAGCCTGGTCTTAAATTCCTCATAGCATTATCAATTCAGGGTTCAAGCACCAGAAGCATTCAAATGTATTATACTTCATAGACAATGAGTGACCATCTACAAGACATACATGCAGTGATGTGCATAATTTGTTTAGCATGAACAGAATCCTATTCAAATTTTTGAACCCAAACTGGACAAAAAAACAAGCAGAAAAATCAAGAGGCACCTATATCACTTACCATATTTTCAGATGCTTGATCGGAAGCATCAAAAGATTTAGCTAGTTTCCCTTCATTGTCATCAACATCAATAGCATCTTCCCCATTTACACTATCACCAGTTGTATCATATTTCTCCAGGTTGCTGCTCTGATTTCCTCTATTAATTCCCTCGGTCACCAGTTTGATGGGGTTCTCACCTTTAGTTTGACCTCCCTCATTTGTAGCTGACAATACCCTGGCAGATGTATGCTCCCCCTGTTTGGGAAAGAGAAAGCCTAGGCCAACCAAACAACAGAACAGATAATAGTGAAAAATACAAGAAACAGAACCCCAGCAGAGAATGGGAGAAAAAAATCTTGCTGAACACGAAGAACAAACAAAATACCACGAGGCAAATTCTTTGTGTTTGCAGTGTTCTCGGTATGTACAACCCCCCTTGGTTCCTCAAGGGCAGCAGAAAATTCCTGTTTTCAAAGAAATTATCAAAGATTCAGTTCACCCTTACATGCAGCCCCATAAAGGAAAATTTCATCACAATCTTGCGTTATGGAGTAAGGAAAATATGCCTGGGAAATGAGATTCAAATGGCCAGAATCTGCTCCACTGACAGCCTGAGACAACATAACAACAGAAAACCCCCTAAGACAGAGATCTCATTCTGCTTAAATAAAATTCAATCTATCAGGTATATTATATTACTCACAAAAGCAGTTACAGCTTCAATAAACTCCTGCTCAGCTGCAAAACGCATACAAAAGACAATCCAGACAAACAGAATTTAGCTCATTGCAAAAGCATAGGAGAAGATTATAACCATTTAACACAAAGCAGTTTCCAATAAATGAAGAAAAAGAGAGAGGCACACACACATACCAAAGGGGTACTTGAAGGTGCCAAGACGGTCAGTGTAGAGCACAATCGGAGCAACAACAGTAATAGAAAGCAGCAGCAACACAATATTTCTGGTGGCCATCATCTCTACTCAAACCCACTGCAATGATTGGTGTCGGCAAGGAGCCACAATGCCTCAGCTGTCGCTTTCCCGCGTAGAATCTATCTCATAGGGCACTTGCACAACCAAAAGCAAAGAAATTTCAACCAAGACACAACCTTGTAAGCTGTAAAACAGACCCACTTGGTGGTTTAAGCTCTGGGCACGTTACAAATCTCAGAATTGTAGAAAAGGAGGAGGAAGAAGCGAATCTGAATCAAGTACATAGAGTCGGCGAAAAAAACGCATTTTGGGGTGGTAAAGAGAGAGATGCGTAGAAAGTGTGGCCACAAACAGATGGGACCCGTTATTCAAATGCCGCTACTTTGTTGTTGTAATGTAAAAACAAGAGAGGAGGAAAATGAAGACAATAGATGGCAGCTAAAGGGTTGATGAAGAGAAAGGAGAGAGAATAAGAGAGATATGAAGACAATAACACCAAAAATCTCTCAACCAACATAATCATCAACTCATAATGAATGAATGAATCAGTGTTTAGCTGTTTTGCAGTATCTGTGCCCAATGCCAACCAACATTTTTTCATTATCAATAAAGCATGAATTGAAGGGAAAAAAACACGATGCATGTTTAAAACCGACAAAAAAAAATGGAAAAAAATAAAATAAAGACCGATTTTTTAAGGTAATCTTGGTCTTATTTTTGCTACTAATGGTGGCGTGGGACTTGCCCAATAAGGTAATCCCCACACACGCTTCTTTGGCGTTTTCCAACTATACATTTGTACTATGATATTATTGTCAGAACTTATTTTATTTTTATAGTGAAATTTTGTTCCAAATCTAAGAAATCCTTCAAGAACGGATTCAAGAAATCTCCGATTGTTATGTAAATTTAATATGATGATAATGACGTATTAAACTACCATAACCTGCAAATTTATGAAAAAACTGTTTATCCCTTTTGAAGGAAAGTTTTCCTTGCACGTTGTTTGATTGAGTTGTGATGTTATGGGATTGGGCAGTCAGATACTCCTGTCAAATTCCTGACTAAAATGAAAATAATGTGATGTTCACAAGATTGAAAGGCAAAATGTGAGAGAATAACACATTCAAAATTAATTTACTTTGTGATTGTATTTAATTCGAAGATTTCTCTCATATTTTATATTAAGATTTCTTTTGGCAGTTAATTCAGTCATTTTGTTGTGAATCAACTAATTTGATCTCTAACATGGATGAAATTTATTTTCGAAGTTAACTATTAATACAAATCATTGTGATTACCATGTTCAGGAAACAAAGTAACAATAGTTTTCAAATTTAATAATTAGGTTTATAAGATTAAATATTAAATTGATTTATTAGTTACTTTAAAAGTTAGATTGATTAACATTTATAACACTTTCACTTAAACTGAAACTCCATTCAGGTTCAAACTCCATTTATATAGGGTATCATGTGCTAATACTGTAAGCAAGGTTTCCATAAATAAAAGTTATAATAAATAAAATATAAATAACATATATAAATTCTTCACAAAAGGTAACTAAATAGAATTATTCTCTGTACTCAATTTTGGATATACATATTAGCACTTGACTCGTTTAAATGTCTTTTATATATAAATCTTGATTTCACAAGTTACTATAAGTTTAAATAATTTTATATTCAGAATTCTTTCTTTTCTAAATATGATACGTTATGTAAGATTAAATTATTTTATATTCAGAACTCTTCTTTTACTAAATATGATACATTTTTAAATAAATATTTTATTTTATATTTTTGAGTTTGAGTCAACTCTATTTCATATGCATTTTAATAATATTTAAATCATTATAACATATTTATTCCGTGAATAATAAAATTTAAATAATAAAAACAACATTTGAAAATGTCACTCGAACAATATTGTCTCTTGAATGAAATTCATTAAAGAATATTTGTTTAAACGATATAAGTCAACATAAACAAAGTTCATTTGTTTTTCTCAGTTTTTCTTGAACTGTAATATATTGTTTGAATGAAAATGAATCAAAACAAAACTTTTATCTAACAATTCTAGACGCATATATAACTTCCAAAAAAAAAAAACTATTCTATTAATTATATCTTCTTAACAAGTTTAACATATCAATTTTTAACTATCTATAATTATATCAATTTTCACCAACTTTTAAACTATAATTAAAATTAATTGCATTCTAA
>Ga0209489_106915_pt1 | contig 17588 bp, 13 predicted proteins | sample SiratrowhiteBW_FD_187527 | JGI IMG/M metagenome (GOLD analysis project Ga0209489, IMG submission 187527) | Root nodule microbial communities of legume samples collected from California, USA - Siratro white BW (SPAdes) (version 2) | ecosystem: Host-associated > Plants > Roots > Nodule | place...
AAAAAAAAAAAAAAAAATATATATTAGAAAAGGAGAATAAATAATAAAAAAAAAAAAAGGAAGACTGCTTTTATTGAAATTGCTTCGAGGGGTTCAGAGATTTATGGAATCGCTTACTATATTAGTCAGAAATTGCACAAAAATGAAAAAGAAAATAGAAAACGAACAAACCAAAATTTTATGTAATTAGTATTGGTATTCCAAATAAAAAAGTAGATAAATCAAAAGGGAAAGGAGATGTTTGAATAAAAATAATTCCCTTTTTTCAAGTTCTTATTTTAGAGGACAAGACAGTATGCTGCTTACTTGATTTGCACGTTCAAGATAATAAATAAAAAAAAATATAGTAAAAAGAATGAGTCAATGGCAGTAGACCCCAATGTTCTTACTCCCTAACTCCACGTATTTGTTTTAAAAAAAAAAAGAGAAATATTTGCAAATAATAATTTTGAAACCGCTCAGATAACAACCCACGTTCTCCACTTAAATAAAAATAAAATTAATAATAAATAATGGATTATTACCGTTGAAAAATGATTTAAGTCTCATTCCTGGATAGATTCATCTTTAATATTAGTTTTAAAAAAAATTAAAAATAGTAAATATGAATGAGTCAAAGAGTGGTAACTTCTTTGAACTGAACCACTGGCATTTTAAAAAAAATATCAATTAAAATAATGAAGAAAAAAAGAAAAAGAGATATATTAGTCAAAGGAAGAATAATAATAAAGGGGGGTCATTTTGGTGATGGAAAAAAGAGAACGAGAGAGAATATTGAGAAGAGAGAAAAAAAGAAAGCACACTGAGAAAGAAAAAACTAGGCACCAGGTATGTTTTTTTCCTTTTTGCTTGTACATTCATTCATGGTATAAAATAAAAAGCACCCATAATTATTCCTATTTCATCAACATGCATCTCCATGAACGCATAATTCCACAATGTTTATGCGTTGTGTTTTTACCCTGCATCTCCACAGTACATCCCACCATGAACCTTCATCACCTTTCCATTCCATTCCAATAATCATCAACCAAACCACCTTCTATGCCATGTTAACCCCACTTCCTAAATACACAAACCAAATATCACTCACAGAAAAAATGCAAGCTTCGAAACCCTTCAGCGAACCCTACAAGCACCATATCTCGACGAAAACGCCCCTCACAAATACCCAAGAACAGAACTACGTGGTACCTTGATTTTCTATCCTGTATAGAAATATGTAGGAGCAAGGTCAAATCCTTGTCGGGCCCCTATTCAAAAAAAAATATATATTTTTGTTTGTTGTTATTTGCATTCTATTTCTATTTTTTGGGAAAAATAAATATTTCTAAAAATCACACTCTTTTATTTTACTTGTTTAATTAAAGGTACCGCCTTAGGGCGGGCGTTGTGGGGTGCTAGTACCTTCCCCACACGTAACCGACTCCCGAACTCTAAATCCGGTTTTGCAAACTTGCCTTATCTGACTTTTTTTTTTGTTTTCTATAGTTTTTCCTTTAATAAATTATGGTGGCGACTCCGTTATTTTTCAAAAAAGAAATTATTTTTGGACCGCCGTCCCGGTCGCGACCCCGGTTACGACATTAGGCAAACTCATAGAGTAGACAAATATTCAAAAATTAAAATAAAAGTATCCTTCAGATCATCTATCCAGGTTTAACATTAGGTAAAGGGTACATTAACCTGAGAAGACAAGTTCTTTTCATTTGCATTTTTAAATGTTATGATAAAATTTCATTTGTTTTACTATTTTCATGTTTTTATAAGATGGTGTTTGATCCTAGAGGAAATTGTGAATAAATCAACAATAATAAAGCTTCTGTCCGCAACACATTGTAAGATCTGAGGACAAATCCCTTTCAAGAGAGAGGGGATGATGGAGTACACCCCAGCGACATTAATCAAAGGATAAAGAAGACAAAGAGCTAGAGGGAGAACTAAGGGCTTTCCAAAAAGATTGGGCCTATCTCATCCTATTTTGGGCCTTTAATCAACTGCTCAGGGCTAAATACAAACATGAAGAAATCCCTATGGAGAAAATAGAGTATTAAGGAGAAGTCCTCTAATTTGTATAAATTGTGTAGAATAGTTTAGAATAATTTGGGCCTTATATTTGGACAAAGTAGAATAAATTTGGGCCTTGTATTTTTAGTCCATGTAGTGTAAGTTTGGGCCTTGAGGTCCATAAATAATGTTGGGCTTGATCAAGGAGTCCAAGTAGCACAAGGAGCTCTCTTCTTGTGTCACTTGTCACCACCTTGTGAGAGTCTTAGAGTGCAAGCTAGGTTTGGGAAGCTTGTCATAAAAGCTAGGGTTAGAAGTTTGTCTTATAAGCTAGGGTTAGAAGCTTGTCTTATAAGCTAGGGTTTCTAGACCTAGCTTCTCCCATACCCTACCTAGATAGCTTGCATGGGAAGCTAAGTATCTCATCATTTCTTCTATAAATAAGAGGCCTAGGAACTTGTCTTGTAGACTTGATTTGAGTAATGAAATGTTGTCAAATTTTCAACACATTGCCTCAAGTTTCACATTACTTCTCCTAGAAGCTCTCTCTTGAAGGTTGGCCTAACCTCCTTCAAGGCTTTCACTATCTTCTTCACCAAAATTGTATCAAACTTCCCTTGCACGCTTCCTTCTATAGTGAATTCCTCCACATCCATTGCCATAATGAGGAAATCCTTCCATCTAATGTGTTCGGTGCAAATGGCTTGAACATGCTCTTCATCCATTGGAGCGTGAGCTACAAGCTAAAGCGCCAAGAAGCTTCTCCATCAAATGTACTTCAATAGCTACAAAGCTGGTGTAGTTTGCGCATGCGTGGTGTTCTTTGTGCTCACATCATTTCTATTTCCATTCCGACAGTATAGTCCTTTTATTTATATTCCCATTTAAGGAACACATTATGCAACAAGACTTGGTTGTGTAATATACAAGAAAGAATGAATGTAGGGTTCTTATTTTTTCAATTAGTTAATTAGAGTAATGGAAACAAACAATTATTTGTAAATTATCTAGCATGAATTATGAAAATTCAGAAATATGGTATCAATTGATAAACACATTAAATTTATAATATGATTTTGAATTCTACATGTTCTTTCATTTTTACCATGTTGACGGCTTTCTTCCTCCAATCCCATGATCTCGACCTCCACCTCCATAAATTTTGAAATGATATTAATGCCCTTTTTGAAATTATGAAAATGGGTATAGAAAATTTTGAAATAAAATACAACACAGTAGTTTGGGACTACGTTGTTGAATGTCTTAGGGTGAAGTTCGGTCATCGATAATGGTTGGTGGTGTGGTTGGATTGTTTGATGACGGTGAGTAAGTGGCATGAGAGCGTGACGAAGCGACAACTAATGTAAAAGAATTTTGTTTTCTTTTGAATACCAGATTGTACAATCAGTTAGATCACGGAATTGTATAATCTAATATACTTTGATTTATTTGTTGCATACCGAATTGTGGAATCTGGTATACAAAATGTATACCGAATTGGAATGGTGGGGTTTAATCTGGTATACATTTTGTATATCGAAATGTACCTAATTAAATATACATTTTTCGAAAAATATATACCAGACTACACACAAGATTTCAAGATTCAATATATATTTTATATACAGGATTAGGTAGAGTAGTATACAAAATGTATATCGGATCCTGAAATCCGATGTGTAATCCAATATATTTTTTTAGATAAATGTATATCAGATTAGGTATATTTTGATATTAAAAAAATTAATAAATGTATATATGATTGAATCTCTGTTTTTAAATCCGGTATGCATTTTATATACCAGCTTGAACCCTCTTCTCGAAAATAGAAACACAAAACAATGAATACGAAACAATGTCGGAGACGGAGGCTCAAAATTGACAATGAGAAAGGTGCACAAATAACAAACCAAACAGCAGTGAAGGAGGTGTAGGAACACGGAGGCGGTGAGAGAAGTGCATAGACACGGAGAAGAGATTCAAACGCAAATGGGATAAAAGACACAGTTGAATTAGATATTATATATTATTAATTTAAACTTTTCCAATCTTCTATGAGATGCAGATGAGGTCATGGAAGAGGTGCAGGAAGAAGCTGCCCACCACGTTTAGGGGCTAATGAGCCTAGGAATTGGGTCCTAATAAAAGGCTTGGACTCTTCATCCGTGCCCATTGTACTCTTCCAGCCAAGTTAGCTCCTGGCCCATTATAGTTGTATTCTCCATAATATACCTTCCTGCAACAGACACATACAAACACAAAATTAGCCCTTCCTCGAGTAATTTTTATAAAGAAAATGTATGGCTCCAATGTGGTGTATGAAACTAACGAATCACGCTTTTGGTGACCCCAATCACTCCATCCTTGGGGGATTACTAGGTTGTCCATGTAGGTGTGAGAGAAGACAACTCTGGAATAATCTTCCCATGCTCTTAATAAACCTGCCCACCCCTAGTTACTGTGCAGTTTTTGAAGTAGAATCCATTGTCCAGTGTTACTGTGCAGTTTTTGAAGTAGAATCCATTGTCCAGTGACGAATTTGCACGCTTTTGAGCATTGATGGAAGCCACCTTCTTAATTGTGGAATTTAGATAGCAATTTTACTTACCAAGTGAATATAAAAACCTACCAAATCCAAATTAATCCACAAAATATACTGGGAGAAAGAAAATAAGATTATCCTTAAATCTTAAGTTTAATTAAATTTGCAATTAACTAAATGTTTTTAATTGATTTTGTAGTACAAAAAATTTGTTATATTAAATTTTTATTTTTTTATTTAAGTATTATTGATTTTACTCGTATATTTTGTAGTTCTCAATTAATTATTTTTTTTTCTCTTCAAACTTTTTCAATTTGTTGGTCAAATGTTAAAATGTTTCAAACAGAAAATACTTAAATAAAAATAAAAAAATTAACGACCATACATCAAATTTTTTAATAAAAATTTAATTAAAAATATCTAAATTTATAAGTTCTATATAACTTAACTAAATTTATTTTAGATATAAAGACATATTGTAAGAGAATAGGCATGTAAGTTTATTAAAAATTATATATTTTATTACGTAAAATATATTTTGCTTTCTTGTAAAAGTACAAAATATTACTAGCAAATAAGTTAGTATTTCATTCTTTCTAGAATTAAAGCTTTGCTAACATAACGTTGAAATTTGACCACTGCCACTCAACTCAAACCTCAGGGTCCATCTAATAGTATCACACTAACATTTCTTTAATATTGGACAGTTTAGAAAAAAAAAATAATCCTGGTCGAATACAAGAAAAACCTTCAACCTTCAATTATACTAAATTAAATAAAATATAATTAAATTTTAATTATTTCTATTTTCATCTATTTAATGATATTATTCCAAAAATATCTTTCAATTATTTAAAATGTTATCTTTAATTATTCTTTCATTCTTGATATCAGATTCTAATAAAATAAAGAACACTCTCAGGAAAGGTTTACTTTTTAGATGTAATTAGTATAACTAAATGGCATTAACTATTATTCTTGATATCAGCTTTAGCCTCTTTGTGTTCGTTTTTTTTACCTACTCTAAATTTGTAGTTTCGTGTAGTGTTATTATCTATACATTAAAAACATAACTTCTTAAATAATTGTAAATAAAAACTTAAAATTGAATGTCTATCCACTTATATTATGCCTAAAAAGGATTTGATCTCTTTTTGCTAAAATGAAAAATATCCATTGTATTATTAAAAATCTCCATTTGAACTTGATATAAATATTCGTTACCTAGATCCATTTGAACTTGATATAAATATTCGTTACCTAGATCCATTTTCTCTTTTAACTTTTTTTTTCTTTCTTTCAAAATTTATACTTATAACGTGATAGTATGTTACTTTTTTTTTATTTAAGCTATCATGCCAAACATCATTAAAAATAGGCCTGAGCATCGATGGGGTGAGGTTTGGTTGGTTTCGGATCCAACCTGACTAATCCAGTACAATCCAAATTTAATATTTCAATCTTTATATTTAACCATTTAACTTATGGAGTTAGTCATATGTGTTATTGTTATTCTCTTCTAAGATATATTGCTTGAAAAGCCTTTTAAAAGATTTACACACATGTTTAGAAAATCATCAGATACCCTGTATAACACTCGATAAGCTTTCTCTCAAAATGGTCTTCCCATATATTTTCAAAAACTTTATTCAAACCCACCTTTTTAGAACTAAGTTGTTGTTTTAGTTATTCAAAAAGTATTTGCTTTGTATGTAAATTAAAATAAAATGAATGTTTTTACTTGATTTTATTTAAAATTATTATAAATGTGAAAATAGTAATGAATGGAGGGTTGAATCGTTTATTTAAAATTTTTAAAGTTTTTCTCAAAACCAACATTTGCTAAAAGCATCACAAAAAGCTTTAACTTAATAAACACATTTCGTAAGACCAACATAGAAAGATAGTTAAGCACAATTTTAAGCTAACAGACGCACTATCAAAATATTTTGATAAATCTCATTTAGAAAGACTTTACTTCTTTAATTAAAAGTAGTTCAATAATATGTCATTAAATAAATTAGAGAAGAGAAAGATTTATGCTTAACACTTTTATATTGGTGATATTAATTTTGCTTGTTTTTCATCTTGATTCATGCATTAGAGCTTCATTTACATTTGTAGGTTCTACTTCAAAACCCATTACTATTCGATTTCTTATTTAGGACCTTATTGAAACACCTGTACTTGGATTTCTTATGATTGTTCTTGAAGAATGATATTTTAAAAGAGTTGAATCACTATAAGAAATTATTGATTTAGTTAGGGATTATTACATCTGTAGGCAAATTTTTGCATTGCCTATAGACTTTACCTATATGGATCATCATATGGATTTTATCTACGAATTTTATTTATGAAAAAATTTGTAAGTAATTACATATGAATTAAAATTCGTATGTAAATTTAACATTACCTACGAATTTTACTTGTGAATTTGTTACCTATTGAAAATTCTATAGGTAATTACATACAAATCTAAATTCATATGTAATTACGTACGAATTTAAATCTATACGTAAATACGTACAGATTTTTTTGTAAATAATATTAATAATTAATTTTATTAAAATTATTATTATTATTAACATTATTAATATTTTTATTATATTTACTATAAGTTTTATTAATTTTAATATTATATTATTATTATTATTAACATTAATTTTTATATTAGTATGATTATTATTAATGATATTTTTAATAGTATTAATATTATTTGTATTAATATTATTAATTTTATGATAAATATTATTAATAATATGATTAATATTATTTTTAATATTATTATTGATATTAAGAATATTATTGTTAATATTATAATGATAATAATAATAATATTTATAATAAGAATAAGAATAATAAATATATGATGAGAAAGTTGATGGTGTAATAAATTGTTATCACACTTAAAATTATTAAATGTTATTTTAAAATTTAAATCTTTTTATTATAAAACGAAAATTTTTGTTGTATAATAATTACATTTTATTAAAATTTAATACACGTGTTATGTTTTACAAATAAATAATTAATGTATATTAGGATAAGATTGACGATTGAAAATTATTAAACATTACATCTACCAAATATATGCATCCAGATAATCAGAGGTAAAATTTATTTAGGGTCACATGAGTTCCTCTATAAATTTAGTCTTCAATAAGAGTAATTGAGTAATGATACTCCTACCAATAATATTTCAAATAATATTGTTATAAAATTATATATATATATATATATATATATATATATATATATATATATATATATATATATATATATATATATATATTCAAATAGTTAAGTATACAAAATAAGATTAAAAAATCATATCATCTTATTATAAAATATCAATTTCTTAATTATTATTACAATTGAAATATTATAAGAAAATGTGTTATGTATTTCCGTATTTTTTTTATTTTATTAATTTATAATGAACAGACACATTAAATAATCTAGTTACATTTTTTAATAATGCATTTATTAATTTTACACTGAAAATTAATAAAAATACATATAAATTAAATTGACTTTAGTATTTACAAACATAAATAACGTTACATTCATTACATATACTAATTATTTAAGAAAATAATAAATGAATTATTAATATCTATATATTATTGCATTCATTACATATATTAATTATTTAAGAAAATAATAAATGAATTATTAATATCTTTATATTATTACATTCATTACATATATTTATTATTTAAGAAAATAATAAATAAATTATTAATATGTATATATTATTTCCATGTGAGAAGTCTATCTTTGACATAAGTTTTATAGAATATTAATTGTATACGTTATATTAATATTTTTTTCTTATAGAAATATATTTAATTAAATAAATATTTTCAAGTGTAAGAAAATATTATAGTATTTTTTCTATAAATTCATGTTTAGTTTTGTTAACATACCGTAAGAAAGATCTGACTTTTCATTCAAAATTTAACTTCTTAGAAAGATTTGAGAGAAGAGTTATGGGGAAAATTGAGGTAAAAACTAGTGGAGTTATGATCACCATCATGATTCTATTAAATTTTACACAAACTGAAAGATGTCTAAGATAGAAATTAGAACTAAGGAATGATTTTGTTTCTTTGCAAGAATATCGCAAAGAGGGACCAGTACGCAATATCTTCTTGCATCTGCTTCTTCTTCCTCTGTTCATGCTTATACTCTCCTCCGCCACAGTTACCCTCTTCACAGAATACGCAAATTGGGCTTGCTTAAGCCTCGCTGTGCTCAGAGACAACAGAGCCCAACAAGCCTCAGAACTTACACTTTTTGGCACAGGCTTCTTACTCGGCCCCTTCTTACTTTTCAGTGTTTTCTTTGCTTCATATAACCAATAGACATTTGAAATATTTATGGTCGTTTCTCTTTTCCTTTCAGGTTCTTCCACCTTTGGTACTACCCTAAACCTAACATTGAAATCTTTGGCCAGGTACATCATCATACGGAAACATTTCCCTCTAAAGTCTTTCATCAAATTTTGAACTTGTTCATGATTTCTCTTTCTCATACCACCTCCCAACACTATATGCAGGGACTGGTCACTTGGACACTCACTTGCTACTTCGTGTATACGCCATTCTTAACCAATTTGTCACGGTGGTTGAGAACAGTAGTTTATGCTCCTCCAACTGATGAGTCTGCCTAAAACATTATGTTTCCGTGCTGCCTATTCTGTTAGCACCAATTTGCAGCCTTAGACGAGAGCATTGTGGCAAGGCATTATTGGTTTAATGTACGATGATAGTGATACATATCAAATTGTACTCTTATTTACTTACCTCACCGACTTGAATCAATTCTCTATCTGAATTTCTAGCTCTTCTCTCTCTCTTTTCCTTATTCAACGTTAAAGTGAAGTCTTCTTTATATGAAATTTGTGTTGGGTAGATAACAAAAATAACAAGGAGAAACGAAACCTATATAAATGATTAGAATGAGATGCACCAAACAAAAAAAAAGAGAGAAATCGACAGATATAAGGAAAACCTCAATATCAAGGAAAAAACTACAGGACCAAAACTTCTACTAGTAATAATTAATGGGTTGATCATAAATTTTTTTGGAGTCTATAAGGATCAACAAAAAATATTCTCTTCACCATTAACGTGAATAATACAAAAAGACTGTAGCAGACATCTAACTAGATATAGAAGCATCTTTTCTCCAAAGTGTTGCTCTAAATATATTTGTGACTTTTTTTTACCTAATTAGCATTTTTTAAGTTTTTATTTTCTGTATTCTTTATTTTTCATTTTTCGTACTTTTTATTTTTTAATTCCTGAAATAACATTCTTTTATTTATTTTTATTTTTTAATTAATGTACAGTACATTAATTATAATTATTATTTTTTTATTTTTTATTTTTTTATGATTTTGTGATTGTACTTTATTATAATAATTTACTGGTTATATTTTTATATTAAAAATTGATATTGGAAGAAAAAATTATAATAAATTATAAAATTATTATTTGAATTAAAATTTTTATTTTTCATTTGTTAAAAATATATTTAAATAATTAATAGCAAAAATAAAATAAAATTGTTAAAGTATTTTTGCTAATAAATATTAATTAAATGGTTTAAAAAATTTAAATAAAATTTAATGAATTGCTTTTAAATGTTATGTTTATTACTTAAAAATTGTTAATTATTGAAATGATGCAATACATGTTGAACATAAAGAGGAAAATAAATGAAAATCATATATTCACTAAATAGTTTAGTTAATGGTACACCAAATACTTTGTGTGAAATGAAACATAAATTTTATGTTTATCAAAACTCAAATTTTATCTTTATGAAAAAATCAATTACATCTTTATCGAAAATCAAATTTTATCTTTATAAAAAATCAAATGATATCTTTTATAAAATATCAAATTTTATCTCTATCAAAAACCAAATTCTATCTTTATCAAAAATCAAAATTTATCTTTATCAAAAATCAAATTTTATCTTTATCAAATTTTTATTTGACTTTTGCCATTAATTATTTAGATATTTTTAAAACAAACTAAAAATACAAATTTTAATTAAAATAACAATTTTATAATTTATTATAATTTTTTCTTCCAATACCAATTTTAATATAAAAATACAATCACAAAATTATTTTAATTTATTTTAATACAATTTATTATGTCAAATTTAAATTTCTTTTAAAATATAAAATAAATAACTTATCATTTTTTCCTATTATAATTAATTAGTTTAAAAACCTATAAAATATTTAATTTTATTTTCTTTGTATGCTTTTTTTAATTTGAATTTAATTATTTTTACATTACTTTTTATTTTTATTTTAGTAAACTAATAATCAAAATTTTTAATAACTATTACAAAAGAAAAGAGTGCTATTGCAGAAAATGAAAGAGTTTTATTTTAAAAATTAAAGAATAAAGAGTGTTATTGAGAGAAATAAAAAATAAAGGATGCTATCGAGGAAAATAACAACTAAAAAGGTGTTAATTAGATAAAAAAAAAAATTCTCTTATTGTTTCAACTTGGGTGTTAATAAAACAAAATATTTTTTTTAAAAAACATTTTTTTCAAACTTTATTAAAAAAGGAAATTAGAAAATTTTCTTAAAAAAATGTATATAATTTGTATGAATAAGGGATTAAAACAATATAATGTGAATCATGAATACAAATATGAATATATTTGAATGTATAAAATTAGGATAAATTTAAAAGTTTTAATTAATTTATATTTTTTAAATAAAACAAATAAATTTGAATGAATGAATAATATTTGTTTATTTTATATATTTGAATGGGATCTTATAGTTAATACTATACTTAGAAAGAATAAAAATTATTTTAAATAAGATTTTTTATTTTCACAATAAACTTTTTCAAATATAGTCACGATAGAGGTGTAGAGACGCACTTAATACAATAGCCATCTTTAAATCTTTAATTTCAATTAACTTGTTAATCATTAGATTTATTCAAGACTAAGAATTAGCTATAGATAATTTATAATTAAACCTAACATGTCCCAACTCATCTTGTTGAACTTTTACAATATTATAATATTTTGTTAACCAATTAAGAAAACTCTCGCATATTACACATGTAAGAGTTATCTTTATTTTATCTTTATATGTAAAAAGGATAATTATGCTTCAAGAAATAGTAAACTTTGACTTCAAATATTGAATTATAAAAAAAGGATAATAGACTTTCTCACATAATAATTCTATATTTGAGCATTGATATAAAAAATACTTTTTTAATAGTTTCAAAGAATATAATTTTTTTAAAGTAATAATAATGAAATAAAAATTTTCATGTATAAATAAAAGAAATTGATACAAAATATAATGTATGTAAAATATGTACAAAATACGCCTTCAATATAGTAGTATACTTTAATAGTTTATTAAAAATTTCATATTTTATTATGTAAAATATATTTTGTTTTCTTCTAAAAGTACAAAATATTACTGGCAAATAAGTTAGTACTTCATTTCTTTGTAGAATCAAAGTTTTGCTAACATAATATTAAAATTTGAACTCAAATCTCAGGATCGGTCTAATAACATCACATTTTCTAACATTTCTTTTATATTGGAAAGTTTAGGGGAAAAAAGTATCCTAGTACAATACAACAACAATCTTCAACCTTCAATTATACTAAATGAAATAAAATATAATTAAATTTTAACAATTTCTATTTTTATCTATTTAATGATATTATCTTAAAATATCTTTTAACACTAGTACATTTTGCACTAGTTTAGGAGAACATACAATATCAGTTATGGAACCGACGTATATTCTATCATTGTAGAAAGCATTTGACATACTACGATGGTTGTACAACCGTCGTAGTACACATGAAATACCACTATGGTTCTTAAAATTTCGCTTTAATAAACTCACCTAATTGTCTGTCTAAAAGCAATTTTGCCCATAGAGGAGATATTACAATGGTAGTAGAGAAATAATTGTTGTAATAGAGAGATATAACAATGGTTGCCTAATACAACCGTTGTAGTATCTCATTTTTTAAAAAGAAATTCTATAATTTTTCAAAATTCTTTAATAAATCTCTAATTCATACAAGGGGACACCACAACAATTTCTAGAATTTTTTAACAAGTATAAACATGTGAAATAGAAAAAAACATGTAAAAAATACTAATAATATATTTATTAAAAGTATTTATATTTATATTAAAATATTTGTAATATTATTATTAATATTATTTTTATTATTAGTATTAATATTATTAATATTTTAAATTTTATTAATTTATTATTATTATAAATATTACTAGTATTATTTTTATCGATATTATTAATACTATTATTGATATTATTTATATTATTGTTGTTTTTAATAAAAATAACAATATTATTATTGACGATAATAATAATAATAACTTTATTAATAATATTAATAATCATAATCATAAGTATAATCCTAATAAAAATAATAATAATCATAACATAATCACATAGTTTGTATGTCGCAGTAATGAAAGTTTTCTTTCTATACTTAAAGGATCCTAGGTTCAACTCCCCCTGATTGTAGTTTGATAATAGTTTTATTAATATTTGTAATAATATTAACAATAATCCTAAATAATAAGAATATTAATAATAAAAATAAAAATAATGAGATAAATAGAAGAATATAAAAATAATTAAAATTAACAATAATTCTAAATAAGAATAATAATAATAAATAATGAAAGAAGTAGAAAGATATAAAAATAATCTTAATAATTATAAATTTTAATAAAAATATTAAGAGAAACGTGATACCAGCATATGAAAAATATTAATAATACATTTCCTAATACATCTTCTATACTAATTTCAATAAACTTACAAACTTGTTAAAAATAATATTTTTCAATAAAATTGACAAAAATTATAATAGAAAGAAAAAATTGGCGTGTTAAATAGAAAATATATTTCTTTTGAAAGGAAAACTATTGATTGATGTGAGAAGACTGAAAAAAAACATATTGATATAAAAGAAATTTTATAAAAATATATCAACTATATCAGAGTATCAGCTGGATTGAGTTAGATTAAATTTGGATCCAACCTGTACCTACCCCATAGTAAGTTCAGGTTCACTCGGACTTACGTCGGTTTCACCCAACCTCTCACCGTTATGACTGGTGACCGTTACGGATTCGGATGTTAATTCGGGATTCACAACGTCCCTCGTCTTAATGAGTAATGAAATGGACTCCGCAGGGAGCCTATAAGGATAAAGATCAGAGACAGAGAAAAGGAAGGAAAAGTCTTCTTTACCATACACTTTAATTTGTTTTAATATAGTGAATCACATAAAACACTCTGATTGACTTGAGCGTCGGAGAGTCTTCTGCAGGTGAGCCTCCTGTCGGGTCAGCTTCTTGGATTCAGCCGCCAGCTACGCGACCGAGAGGGAAAATCAGGTAAGAACATTTGGCGCCCACCGTGGGGCCCTGGTAAAACTCATCCCAGGACCACACATTCATCTCCTTCAGTGACGGGGATGGATCCGACAATCATCGAAACCCTTCAAGGGGTCGTTCAGCAAAGCGTTGACGCTATGAAAACAGCGCTACGAGAAAGTGAAGTGAAGGTTCATAATGCTCTACAGACTGCCCTCCAGGAAAGCGAGGCCAATGTCTAGAATACTCTTCAAGCGGGGCATGAAAAATCGATGCCCGATTCAGCAACCAACAGAGGCACCATGATGAAGACATGCGTACCCTCTATGACCAGATAATGACCTTTCGGCGGGGAGGACGCCAGCCATTTCGGGATTCCCAGGGAGAACTGACAACCAATTAGGAAGGGGAGACTCCCGAGGAAAGCTCGGAGGAGGAAACCTTTTGGAGTCAGGCACCGACTGTGGATCGGACTGGAACTGGTGACCGGACCACTCGGTCTGAACAAACTAATGGGTCCCAGGGACACCCGGGGAGTCCGGGAGTGAGTTGACACCGTTGGCCGCGGAATTACCATAGCATGTCGTTTGAGGAGGTCCCACCGCCCCCACTGAGGGAGGATCTGAAAGAACATATCAGGGGATTCCACCCCTTTACCCCATCAGTAATGAGGGCGAAACTCCCATCTAAGTGGTAGTGACCACACATGGACACGTACGATGGGACCTCTGACCTTGATGTCCACGTCAAGTCCTATATGACACAAGCAAACCTCTTCTCCACAGATGGGAGGGTCCATTGTCGACTATTCTCAACGGCGCTTAAGGGCCCTACCCTAGATTGGTATTACTCTCTACCCGCTAACTCGGTTGATTCTTTTGAAATGCTCTGTGTTAGGTTCACAGCTAGGTTCGCCGACAGCAAGCCGACCTTTGCGTCGTCGGCTTCCCAAAACCGACGTGGGTTTTCTCTTCACCACGTCGTTTTTGGGACAAAACCGAGTGGTGTAACTCCTTAAAATAATAATAATAATATTAAACACCACGTCGGTTTTGGTTTTCTTAACCGACGTAGTGAGTTCAATCACTACGTCGGATGTTAAACCGACGTTTGATTCAACGTCTCCTGGGTCAACGTCGCGTCGAAAACCGACGAAAAAAGCCTCTTAGAACCGACGACGAAGGCTATTTTTCTACTAGTGAACTAACTTCTTGTTTTAGTTATTCAAAAAGTATTTACTTTCTATGGAAATTAAAATAAAATGAATGTTTTTACTTGATTTTATTTAAAATTATTGTAAATGAGAAAAATAGTAATGAATGGAGGGTATTTGCTTTCTATGTAAATTAAAATAAAATGAATGTTTTTACTTGATTTTATTTAAAATTATTGTAAATGAGAAAAATAGTAATGAATGGAGGGTTGAATCGTTTATTTAAAATTTTTGAAGTTTTTCTCAAAACCATCATTTACTGAAAGCATCACAAAAAGTTTTAACTTGACAAATACATCTCGTAAGACCAACATAAGAAGATAGTTAAGCACAATTTTAAGCTGACAGACGCATTATCAAAATGTTTTGATAAATCTCATTTAGAAAGACTTTACTTCTTTGATTAAAAGTAGTTCAATAATATGTCATTTAAAGAAATTAGAAAAGAGAAAGATTTATGCTTAGCGCTTTTATATTGGTGATAAATATTAATTGGATAAATATTAATTTTACTTGTTTTTCATCTTGATTCATACAATTAAATGTAACAAATCATCATCTATAGCTTCATTTACATTTGTAGGTTCTACTTCAAAACCCATTACTATTTGATTTCTTATTTAGGACCTTATTGAAACACCTGTACTTGGATTTCTTATGATTGCTCATGAAGAATTATGTTTTAAAAGAGTTGAATTACTACAAGAAATTATTGATTTAGCTAGGGATTATTACATACACCTTTTAATCTTAGACAAATTTAGCATTACCTACAGAATTTACCTATATGAATGTATTTCATATGAATTTTATCTATGAAAAAATTCGTAGGTAATTATATATGGATTAAACTTCGTATGTAAATTTGACATTGTCTACAAATTTTACTTGCGAATTTGTTACATATTGAAAAATCCGTAGGTAATTACGTGCAAATCCAAATTCGTATGTAATTACTGCAGATTTAAATCTATATGTAAATACATACAAATTTTTCTGTAAATAATATTAATAATAAATTTTATTAAAATTATTATTATTATTAACATTATTAATATCTTTAATATTATTACTAATATTAATTGTTATTTTAATCTTTTGTAATTAATAATATTATATTTATTACATTTACTATTAGTTTTATTAATTTTATTATTATATTATTATTATTAACATTAATTTTAATATTAGTATGATTATTATTAATGATATTTTTAATAGTATTAATATTATTAATTTTATGATAAATATTATTAATAATATGATTAATATTATTTTTAATATTATTGATATTAAGAATATTATTGTTAATATTATAATGATAATAATAATAATAATATTTATAATAAGAATAATAATAATAAATATATGATGAGAAAGTTGATGTTGGTGTAATAAATTGTTATCACACTTAAAATTATTAAATGTTATTTTAAAATTTAAATCTTTTTATTATAAAACGAAAATTTTTGTTGTATAATAATTACATTTTATTAAAATTTAATACACGTGTTATGTTTTACAAATAAATAATTAATGTATATTAGAATAAGATTGACGATTGAAAATTATTAAACATTACATCTACCAAATATATGCATCCAGAGGTAATATTTATTTAGGGTCACATGAGTTCCTCTATAAATTTAGTCTTTATTATAAAATTATATATATATATATATATATATATATATATATATATTATTTATTATAAAAATATATATATATATATATATATATATATATATATATATTCAAATAATAAGATTAAAAAATCATATCATCGTATTATAAAATATCAATTTCTTAATTTGTAACAACCTAGAAAATCTGTCATTTGAGTGAAATGGTAGAAATGGAATGAGCACTTGATTATTATATTATTAAACTAAAAACGCGTATTTATAGAAAAAATAAGTGGTCAAGTCTTATTTCAACTCAAGTCATCATCTCTCTAAAACCCCTAACCTCTTTTCCTCTAACTTCTCTCTAAGTCTCTGCTTTCATACCTCATCAGTTTCTCAAGCGAAGCCTACCGTTGGACTCGTGGCGGAGAATAGAGCAAGTCTATCCGATCAGAACCTCCATTAGAGTAAGTTCATTTTCTGCCCCTTTTCCTTAGAGCAGATTTAGGTTTTTGTTTTTCCTATGCTTACTGAGCTCGCATGTGGCATCTGAGCCATCAGACGGTGCCTCTGTGAGCTCAGTTTCTTAGTGTGTTGGTCTGATCGTTGATCAGAGGTCCTTTGGTGCAGATTCGAGTTCCTGAGGATCTTAAGCTTTTGGGAGTGTTAGAGAGAACTTTCACTGCGATTAAGGTAAGGGAGGCTAACCTTAGTGCTTGTTTGATTTACAAATTTAAGTCTTGAATAGAGAAGTTAATGATT
>Ga0209489_106916_pt1 | contig 17586 bp, 6 predicted proteins | sample SiratrowhiteBW_FD_187527 | JGI IMG/M metagenome (GOLD analysis project Ga0209489, IMG submission 187527) | Root nodule microbial communities of legume samples collected from California, USA - Siratro white BW (SPAdes) (version 2) | ecosystem: Host-associated > Plants > Roots > Nodule | place: USA...
GTTTTATAATTAATTTTTAATAAAAATTTTGTACTTATTTATAAATTTCTAATTTTTCTCATATTGAGATTTCTTAATTAATAAAGAGTGTTTTGATAGCGGGTGATCTAATAAGTCAAATAATTAAAATAGATTATGATATTATAAGAAAAAGAAAATTTTAAATTTAATTCAATTTTACAATATCTATTTAAAAAATAATATTTATAATCACTTATAAACTATTAAAAAGACTTATCTTAATCAATATGAAATCTCTATATTTATAATCAATTTTTGTTGGTTATGGTTAATAATGAATTTTTTGTTAAATTTTTAGATGTATTGTTTAAATTTGAAATTGAAAATATTGAGATTAACTTTTGTAATAATGAATACTATAAGATTTTCTAAATTATAATAATTTAAACTTTAAAGTTAATAAAAATTATAGAAACTAATTAATTATTTTACTCTCGTCAAAGTTAACTAATTTTTTAAAAACCCAACAATTTTATATCAAATATGGTAAACTTCTACGTAAATTTACATTATATAACACATAGTCTGATATAAATATTGTTAAATAATTAAGTCATATCTAATACTCATAACGTATGTTCTAAACTAATCTGACGTAAAAATACCCTTTTTACATCAAATAAAATGTCTATCGTAAATGATGTCTCTCATATGCACGTCGGACAGCTATGTGAAGCCTATTTTGTACTACTGTATATTTAATTCAGTTTTGATATAATTTTTTTCAGAAATATAGATAATTTTTTATTTTTAACATTTTTAATTATTAATTTTAGTTTTACTGTTCGTAGATTTTAAAACTTTTGAAAATAATATTTATTGTTTCTACTTAGTAATGTTGTGGCATACATGTACTCGTATTACAATGATATTTTAAAGTGACATGTGGCATTATATGTCTAAATGCTCGTCCTGTTATTAGAGTATAATAAAGTTTTAAAAATTATGAAAACCAAATTTGACGAAAAAAAATTCAATGGACTAACAATCAAATTTAACTATATTCACTAGAATTTTAAAAAAATGTTATCCTATAAATTATGAAGTCCCTCTATTGGCAAAATATCCCTAACGACTTATATATTTTTTATTTTATATTTCGCATCTAATAAATTATACAAAAAAAAAATCTACCTTTGTATCATTCACTTTTTTAAGTGTATATGTATATTTTTGGTTTAAAAACAATAAAAACAAGGAAGTGAAAGGAATGCAAATTGGTAAAAAATAAGACCATTTTTTGTGATTCGGAGGAGAGAAAATAAAATAAGAGAAGCATAAAGTTTTCCTATTCTCATATGGTATAAAAAGTGAAAGAAAAAAATGCATATAATACTACGTTAATATCCTAAATAAAAATAAATTAACAAATAACTAAGAGTACTTTTGTCTTTTTTATGAAAAAAGAAAACTTCTTTATCTTTTTTCTTTTCTGTCTAATCGTTAGGGATTGAAAATGAATTTAATCATGTCAAGGTAAAGTGAAGCCAACTTAATAAGAATCAGTGTGGTTCTAACTTTATCTCAATTCAATTTTTGCATGCCAAAAAAACTCAGCTTAGCTCATTAAGCTCGATTTGATTTAAAATTGCAGTAATTGCTTGTCATTTATTTATATCGTACATAAACGAAATAATATTAAGTTAATTAAAAAGTTAAACTTATGAATTTATATATAGTTCATAAATTAAATTAATCAAAGCTTATATAATTCCAAGTGTAATTTATTTATTTAACAAACCGTTTTCATTTCAAAATCAACTTATTTAATTTATGAACCAAAATCAATAAATTAATCATCAAATTCAGTCTCAAACTAATTTTAAGTTAGTTTGATTCATTGTTAATTATACAATTTTGGTAAAACAGTTTCATATGGGTGATATTTGTCATGCCAGTTCAGTAAAGGAGAGAATAATGAGATGTTCCTGTCTCTCTTAATTGTTGCTTTCATTGTTGAATAAAAAAGAGCATAAAGAGAGGCTCACAGTTAGCCTTACAATAAAAAGGAAGAGAAAGAAAAAGACGGGAATATGGAGTGAAATGCATGGCAAAAACTCTTGCACTCGCGATTCACTTAATCAATTAGGTGACTTGTATATATTATTGTGTTATTGTAAACTCACTTCCCCAATCTTATGCTTACAAATTATAATAATAAAATACGACACTTCATTTATTAGTTATTTAATTATTGTAGATCAAAGTTCATATGCTTTTTAGCTAGCTATCCCTGTAACTTTCTAGAATAGGATACGAAGAACGAAATTTTAGGTTAGATTTTCAATGTTGTCATCATGGCACATAAAAAAGCCAGTTCCCCTGCTTCACATGGAGCGAGTGAGTGCCATTGGCTTATGTGTATACTTTGTAGAAACTTACCTAGTTGGTGTAAAAGGAATATTACACCCTGTGGTGAAAGCTAACATACAGAAAAATATATCACTATTCCAAGTGGTTACTAGAGAAAGGAAAAGGATACTTTAACGCTGACAACTATTTTAATAACATTGATGTTGAGTTAAAAAGTAAAAAGAATTCTAATTAAAATATTAATATGTTAGATTGTGTAGTTAATATATTTTACTTATATAGGTGCCCCCTCCTAGAGAAAATTAGGTGCTTGTTTATTATTATGGCTCGCTAGGCCTATGAATTATTATAGTTAAAAGGTAACTTATATTAATGATAGCTACCACTTTCAATAACTGAGTATTATTCCTTCATATCCACATAACACGATAATTTTTCTTTGATAGCCACTCTTTTCTAAAATAACTTATCTGCATGAGCACTACGTGCAGTCAAAGCACGCACATTAATTGATGATGAATATTAATCATTGTATAAGCTCAAAACTAATATAGTATTATAATAATTAATACCTAACTTATTGATTCATGTATATAAATGAAAAAGTATTAGTGGATAAGGTTTTCTCCGGGTATAAATACTGTTTGTGTGTGTGTATATATATATACCCGATGGAGTGGTGATGCTGTATGCATTTGAATTGGAAGACAGAAGGAATTTGTGCTGTAAAAGAAGGGAATTGGTGGATTCCCTCTTGGTCTGAAAGGAAGAAAGCTTTTGACTCTAACCGTACACGTGTAGGTCCATCCATGTGCTTCCCCTGCAGATGTGAGAACATTACGCATGCAAGTGCTGCATGCATCTTTCTATGTGTCCCGCAATGGATGGGTGCGAAACAGAGACCAACCAAACCCATCTCAGTCTCAATCATTCTGGTTCTGCATAATAAGGATTCAAAGCGCTTCCTAATGAGAATCTTCAATCTGGTATATATTGACCAGCATCCCACATTTTCACTTTTCTTACGTTTGTGTTTTTAGAGATTTATTTTTTTTTTTTAATATTTTTCACCATGAAGTATTATTAGTGTTGTATCTGGGAGTATTAAACAGTAGAAGTCCAACGGAGAACAAACTCAAAATAGCGTAGTTGAAAACTCTTTACTCGGGACCAAACAATATGTGTAACATGTACGTAAGAATCTTAATATATAAACAAATAAACTCGTAAAATATATCTTTTTTTCTTTGAAATATTCGAGAGAAGTCTTAGACAGTCTCCTTGTTTGATGACATCTTTTTTTATTTGCTACAATTGTATCAAGGCTTTTGTTTATAACCAGGAGGAAGTTCATGCTTCTTTAAGATACATCCACTATGACCAGTATAATCACACTGTATAATGAGAACAGATATTGTTGCTGTGATAATTCTTTTCTCTGGTATTGGAGATTTTATTTGATTTGTTTTTGCGGAAGCTGATGTTCTTAGTATGACCAAATTTTCTACAAAATCTGTAATGAGTATTGTTAGAAACACTAGCATGGTTCATAAAGGTTTTTTCACTTCTAAGGCACTAGATGATGGAAAATTAATATTATCCAAAAGAAATTGTACTTTTTTTTAAGAATAAAGGAGAATACTTTTGAAATGGATGTTCAAAGGAGAATACTTTTGAAATGGATGTTTAAGAGCCAAAAAGAACATGTGATTTGAGGTTTCATATTTCATTAGAGTAAAAATTGAATAGCTTGGTCATTTAGTTTTGTTTTTCTAAGACATCAAGAATTTCACAACACCACTTATTGTTATATTTAGAAAAGGTCAGATAAGAAAGTTTCTATTTCATTCTATAAAATATGTAATTTGGAAAAGAATAACAAATTGATCTTCTAAGAACTTTTTTTTAAGATTACAAATTACTTTGTCTATATATTAATTACATCTTAACTTGAGGTCATCATAGATTTCAATTACAAAATCCATCCAAATGTCGGATTATCATATACTTACTGATACTGAATTGATTAGTGACACCGAATTGAAGAGTTATATGATACAATCTCTCACTGAATTGAAGAGCTATATATATGATACAATCTCTTCTATGAAGGGAAGATTTTATCCATTGCAACAAGTAGACCAATTAGACCATCTATGATTATAACTTTATTCTTTGTACTCAAAATAACAACTACAAAACAACAACAAGAATGACAATTAATCGGATCAAGTAAGAAACTAAATAAATGATAGGTTTTTCTCTTTTACAAAGATATAAGTAACTATTGATTTCTAGAAAAATTTTCTCATCAACTTGTCCATCAGAGAGATGTGTACTAAAGCACTTTAAAAAAAGTGTTGTAATACCATAACAAAATGAACAAAGAAGAAAAAATAAGAAAGAAAAAGGAGAGAAAAAAAAAACTCATTATTGATATGTACGTAAAAACTTTATAAAACATTGACCCAACATCAAATTATATAAAAAGAGAAGAAGAGAAAAAAAAAAACAGAAACTAAAACATCAAACTAAATTAAGACCATCAAATTATCTAAATAAGTCATTATTAAAGTATGTAAACAAGTCATCACTATCTGAACATCTAAGTATGTCTAACAATATATATATATATATATATATATATATATATATATATATATATATAAACTAAAACTGATGAGATGATTAGGAATACAAAATTAAGATTTTTTTTTAATATTTTATTTTCTTTCCTGTTCAGTTCATTCCTTTTTCAATAATAAAACATAAATTCATTTTTTTTCAATACTGTACACAAACTTGTAGTTTTTACTGACTTTTATTGTTCTCCATCTTCCAAGAAAAAAAAAGGGAAATAAAACGCATATTCGTTATTTCTACTTGTTTTTTTACCTGTTATGTTCCATTTTTGAAAAAAGAAAATCTCTCTTACTCCACTTTATAGTGAAATATTAATTTATAATATAGTGTTTCTAATACATAAACTGTTTCTCATGCAAGTTTTTTTGGGTATAAGAATTTGAATAATTATATTTTGTCTTCTTTCTCAAGTTCTTACAATGTAATTAATCTACGTATTCTTATTTTTTTTTTTAATATTTCATTATGTGAAAATTCATTTTAGGATGTAAATGAAATTTTAATTGTTGTGTTTTTTTTATAACCGTAATAATTACTTATCTTAAAATTATTGATTAAAATCTATCACCGATTAGTGACAACGATAATATATATAAATTTTAAATATATTATTTTGACTTTTTAAAAATTATAAATCAAAATCTGTCACTATGATCAAATAAACATATAGTCTAAATAAATATTTTTATAGTTAAAATTTCTATCAATAATTTTAAAAACTAAATTTATATCTTAATGCAACATTTTCCTATATAATTTTGCATCTTCTGTTTAAATTTATATGATTTTTCGTTGTGATATGTGATAAATTTTATAGTTTTTGTAGTCATTACTTTACTTAAACATATTGATTTTTAAAATTATAATTTAATTTATTTTTATATTTCTTCTCTATGGTTTACTATCAACAAAATATATGTACTTAAGATATGAAGTTTACATATTTTTCTTACTTTTATTAATATTATATTGTCTTACCACATGTGATATTTTAATATAATAAAAAATTAAACAAGAAATTAATTACATTTTATTTATAAAATATATTGTGTAATAAGTGTTTTTTTTTCTGGCGCCCTTTGGGCTTTACCGTCATCCCTCCATTCTAGGCCCACGGCCCTGTCAATGACTGGACATATTTGACAGAAAAAAATTAATTAGGAAGAATGAGTAAAAAAATAGTATCAGGAATACAAGCTTTATTCCCTGACTGTATTCATCACATTGGAATAGAAATGATTAGATTTGTTACTAAAAACAAAAAGAATGAAAACTTTAGAGCAAAAGTCCAAATAGCTAATACTCAATGTTTCAAGAAAAAAAATTATAAAAACATTTTTTTATCAGACAAGAGAAAAAAAAAGACAGTTATATAATATATTTATATATAAAACATATTAACCATCACCAAAAACCATATGAAACAGAATTATACAAATATTATTACTCAACTTTATTATGATAAACTACTCCCCAACTTTGAACTCTTCCAACTCCACTGCAAATCTTTCATATACTGACCACAAAAAAATTTCTATGACAGAAAGCTTTTGCAATTTCCTGCACCTAAATTCCATACAATAACCTCATGAGTGTTTAAGGGCATCATATCCTCCAAATCAAATCAGCTGAACAGTTGCTTCCAATTGCTCTGAAATTCCAAATCAGTAGCAGTTGCAGTACCCAACAGTGCATTTCAGTTTCCATCTACACAACTTTCAAACAGAATCATATCTAACCTTGGTTGTTTTGTTATACATGGAAAAGAATGTTCTAGTAACAAAACTTTTTCGCAATGGTATTTTGTCGCTACCAAATATTTTATGTCGTTGGAAAATTGAATAACTCTTCCTGAAAAGAAATTCGTTGCATGTCACTTCATAAAATTTGAGTAATGATCTTTTCACCTACGCATCATCTATCTATATATATATATATATATATATATATATATATAAATTAACAACAATCTTATAATAATATTAATGAAAATTATTTTATTCATATTTATATTATTATAATAAAATTATCTAATAATTATGTATAAAAATAAAAGTTATCAAATTCTAAATTTAATTATATACATTTTATAGTTACGAAATATAATATAAAAGGTTATTATTAGAAATGAAGATAATGTATTTGAAATACCAATGTATAATATTGAGAGATTTGTTTTGTCGGAATATTTTTCATTCAGAATTTTTATTTTCTAAATAAATTCAATTCATAGTATAAAATCTTTATTCATCAAATTTCTACTATTTATAAGTTTTAATTCTATCATTAAGTAGTTTTTTATTCTAAATGGAGAGATGTCATGTCTCAAGAGGTTAAGATTTTAAAAGATAATGAAACTTGGTCTTTAATTGCTTTATCGAAAAACAAACATTACATAGGATGCAAATGGATTTTAAATTAAAATGCAGTTTTGATGGTTCAGTTGACATATACAAGACTCTGTTAGTAGTTAAAGACTACACAAGAACACTTTGATTGATTTCTAGAAACTTTCTCACAAGTGACTAAACTTACTTATGTAAGAGTCTTATTAGTTCATGCAAAAAATTAGAGCCTACAACGATTAGATGTCAACGATATATTCTTAAACAGTAAGTTATTTGAGGAAGTATACATGAATATTTTTTCGATCAAGGCAATGGTTAAAAATCACCAGATCAACATTGACTTTTTTGTTTTTGTTAATGATTTTGTTATTTCTTTGAAGTATGTCAAATAATTTGTCATGCACCTTACTTATCATCTTCCCATTATGAAAGATTCAAATATATAGATATTGTTTGTCACTTTATTCGTGAGTTTATTAAAAAGTAACTATTAATTCTTAATCATATTAACACTATACATGAAATAACTTTTATATATATATATATATATATATATATATATATATATATATAAAATCTCTTTCTATTACTATATTCAATCATTTGAACAACAAATTGAGAGAGGATATACTATAATAAAGTATAATTAGATATTATAGATATCATATAATTAGTTTTATTTTTATTTTTATTTTTAATTTGTTAGTATATTTAAATATATAGCATTTTTTTTATAAATAACACACATTTTGATTTAATAAATTGTTTTATTTCCTTCAATTTTGATATCTTTTTATATAAATAACATCTTAATCATCATTAAAAACATACATGTGAATCCATGAGGATTTGTTAAAATAAATAATTAAAAATTATGTGATATAAGATTACTAAATTGCAATCTTTAGTCCCCAAACAAAAAGATATTTATTAATATTTTTATAAAATAAAAAACCACATATGAGAAACTCAACATATAAATCTCTAATTTAAAATAAAATATATTTTTTCAAATTTTATTTTAATCCTTATTAATAGACTAGTCTGTCAGTCAAAACCAACAATTGACTTTTATACTCTTAAAACAAGTTAAAAAATAACAAAAGATAAAAATATATCGTTAAATAGGCGATCAGTTGGGTAAGTATAATGAGTTTTTTTACTATTTTCATTTTGTTTTGTAAATTTAATTTAAAATCTTTAGTGCTTCATTCAACGTTTATTAACGTTAATTTGATATTTAATAAATATATGTGATAATTATTAAAGATAAAACAGATATTTAATTACTTCAACTATTAATAGAATTCAAAATGAATTAATAATAAAATTAAATTTATTATATTAAGATCGTAGCGTTTTTCTTATTATACTAAAAATTAAATATGTCAAATACTTATTATATTGAACTCACAATTTATTCAAAATAGATTATAAGAAGACACATAGGTATATAAAAATGATATCTAATTATTCTATTTTTAAATGAGGAAATAAATCATCTTAGTCTTTTTCTTTCTAAAATCAATCACATTTATCTTTGAATAATGTTAGATATTTAATTATAAGTCCATTTTCTTTTTATTTATCCCGTGTATTTTATATGCTTTTAGATTGTTTTCTTGTTTTATAATTTATATTTTAAAATTTAAATTTGATTTAAAAGAATCATTTTATTATTTTTCTATCCTTTTATACTTTATATTTTTATTTCATAAACCTTTTTTTCTTTGAATTATCTCTTTAGATAAAACACACTCTTAGCATCGAAATTTTCAAATTTGTTTAAATAGATAAATTTTAAAATCTATTTTCAAACATTTGTCCACTTTATATATTATTTTCTTTTTATTTTAAGTATCATAATCAAAATAAATAGTTCACAAGTATTCTAAATAATATATATATATATATATATATATATATATATATATATATATATATATATAATATTCGAATGAAATTTCGCATGATGTATTTTTGTTACTAAAAGTGTTAGGTAATTTTAAAACGAAATTGTTGTGATATATTCTAAATCAGTTAATTAATCTTTCGTGTACAGAACATAAAATATTAGTTTTCTAACAATAACGTTAAATTGAGGCCTAATTGAGGTTAAAAATAAGGTATACGTGTACCTCTACAAAATTCTATAAAAATACAAAGAAAAATAATGTATGCATTTTACACACGACTAAAAAGAAAAAAATGAAAATCTTAGTGATCAATTGTTTAAATGTAGAGTCTTTGAAATTTTATCTCATTATATCTTCTTAGCCATAGATTTTGTGGTTGATTGATTTTCATCATATAACATTGATTGTATAAAGAAATTCATGATATATGTACCTTTTTACATAATTGAATACTTGAATCAATGTACAAAGATACATATATGTATGGAGGAATTGATGTAGTATGTAACCATTTCTTTTTAACTTGCTTCTATTATATGTGCTTAATAGGTAGTTGAAAAATAATTTAAATGAGGGCTAACAAGTGTATCTTTTTAACTAAATAAATTTATAAACTAACATACCAAACTATTTAATATTGACCTAATATATAAAATATACATTAATTAATAAAATAAATGTATAAATATTATAATTATTGGTAAGTGGTGAAAGGAGGATCATGGTGATGAAAACTCCTTCTTGTAGGTGGTGGTGGTGTGATTGGACAAAGAGGTAGAGGTTGTGATGGCAACTTCTTATAAATATGGAGCGTGTGACTACATAGAGGTGGTGGTGTGAAAAAAATACATTCTTGAAATGAACAACAACATGGCGATTGTGATAAGAGAGTAGTTCAAGAAGAAAAAAAGAGAAAAAAGTATGAAGTAATTTTTAATATTAATTTAACTTGCATTGGTGTGATCAACGTTAATAATAGTAATTTAAAAAGAAAATGTGTCTTGTATAACGTTTCCATTTTCAACAAAAATAAAATACAAACAATCAAAATAGACAAAAAAAAAAAAAAAAAACTTTTGAATTGAAAAAGTTTTATGAAGAAAAAAGGGTGAGATCAAAATTCTCTAATGGTGGAGGAAGGAGATAAGTTTGAAAAATGGAAATGAGTATGGATGAAAAATATAAATGTAGATGAAAGAGATGAGTGTGAGAAAATTTATATAGAAAAATAAAAAAATAAAATTGTGAAAGGGAAGATTTACTATCTTTAAAAATTAAAAATAATTTACTCTGTTCTTATTCATTCTCATGACGATAGAGAATTCCTAACTTATAAAGTAAAAATATAACTATTAAAAATATATTTTATTAGTATTAATGTAGTAGATGCTAACATAAATAAATAATAAAATAAATAAAATTAGTATTACTTTAACCGATACTAATTTAAATAAATATAAATATTAAAAATAAATAAAATTAATATGAGTGTAGTCAACACCAATCTAACATTAAAATAAACATCTTTATTAATTAAGAAAAGAATTAACATAAGCTAAAAAGTTTATTAAGTCAACTCTATTAATGTCTAACATTTAAGTCGATGTTAATAACATAAGTATTTTCATATATTAAAAAGTTAGTAACTTTATCAATGTCTAACATTTAAGTAAACGTTAATTAATATATCAGTAATATAAGTATTTTCATATATTAAAAAGTTAGTGTGAATTTAAAGTCGACTAAATTGACTGGGTATCCATTTAACTTAGACTTTATATAATATAAAATTAAATTTAAAAGCAATTTTATGTTTTTTTTTTAAATTAACCTTTTACATTATCTTAGCCAACTTTAATAACATCATATTTTTTGTGATGCTATTCTTTTAAAATTTAATTTAATTTATTCTTGTAGTATAACATGTACCCATGAATTTAGCCGCTATAGTAAGTATCAACAATTATTCTCAGTGATGTAGACGTAGTTTTTCATGTGAGATCTCAAACAATTATTGTTGTGAAAAATTTAAATGTGTATGATTGCTAATAATGATTTATGAGTGAGAAAAATGTTGAATTGTGTAGGAATGAATAAGATGGGGTGAAGGGTTAATTAGAGAAAACATTGAGAAAGATTTACAAATCTATAGGCATATTCAGAACAGAATATTACACCATATAGTCAGAAAAGGCCACTAATGGTTGATGGTGGTACACGGCTGACAGAAGGAATTTCCCTTAATCGCAGGAAGATATTATATGCACCTGAGAAAGTCTTCACATTATATGGTTATGGTGTCATAGCCTGTCTACTAATTGAGGAGGCATATGCATGTAAATCATGTCTTCCAACTTGTTCAGTCTAAAGTTCCTCCACAGTCGCTTTTACATATGTAGTTGGGCATCTAAAAAGATCTTTCTTTTCAAAGTGCTTTGTTCAAACAAACCACAACTTAAGCTATATTTCTTCCTATAAATACTCTACCACACCACCTCATTTCAATCAACCCAATTCATTTCATGATCTCATGCTTTTCGACTTCTCATAAGTCTAAGGTAATCTAAAGGCATCGTCTCCCTCTATAGTCTCAAAATTTTTTGCGTTTCTTTTCTCCTGTTGTGCTTTTTGTCTCTGGCAAAGTCATCAAGATGGAAAAGGTTGTGAGGTTGGCCACAGAAAAGGGTGTGGTGGTTTTCACCAAGAGCTCTTGTTGCCTCTGCTATGCAGTCAACATTCTGTTCCAAGAACTTGGAGTCATACCTGTGGTTCATGAAATTGACAAAGACCCTGAAGGCAAGGAAATGGAGAAAGCTATAACTAGGTTGGGTTGTCCAGCACCTGTTCCAGCAGTGTTCATCGGAGGGACGCTTGTGGGGTCCACCAATGAGGTCATGTCCCTCCATCTCAGTGGTTCACTCACCAAAATGCTCAAACCATATCGATCTTTATCTTAAAGAGGAGTGCTCATGCAACCTTGATTGCAAGAATAACCATTCACTATATGGCTCCAATGATGAGCACCAAAGTAGTAACTACTAAGCCTAATATTGGATATGATCCATGCATGTGTCAAGTAGATAATTTCTATAAGCTATATATATAATTTAAATGCAATGTTATAATTATTCTTAATGATGTTTTATTTATATAGTTGTATTGATGTACCTCCAAGTAAATTATCTTGTTGAAAGTTTATATATATAGGCAGGTACTGTTATTTCCAAACTTGGCAAATTTTCGTTATCTGAGAATTAAATCAGAGATGATGAGATAAGTGAAGGTACTAGTGATCTGAACAGCATATCTGAAAAGTTGCAACCTTTTTGGATCTAAGAAAAATCTCCACCACTTCTCTCCCTCATTTCTTTTTCGCTCTTTTCTACAAGCTCTAACCAGTAACCATTAAACTTCAAGTCATCCTCGTAACATGAAAATAACTGCAAATACTTGCTTTTGAATATAAGTTTTCACCTTTCCTTGTAAAGAAAATATTCTCAGGTAGATGTGTGCGCATCATAAATAGCAAAAATCTTAAATCCCATGCAAACCCACTGTGGTTTTGTCTGTCTCAATCTGCTACGTGACCATACTGTTACAGGTCAAACTTCATGTATTCTGTCATGGTCATGTGAACTGAACATCACCTCACATGCAGGATTATTCACGATCGTATATAATGTTGTCCTCCATATCATTTTGTGCAATAAACCTTGTACATTCTCGTCAAAATATAAAATAAACCTTATGTACAGGATATATATTAAATATTTTTTTTATCATACACCTTTTATTATTTTTACTTTATTTATTATACTACTTACAAGTATGATATTTTCAGATTTTTTTTTCAACGTTTTAATTATTTTTTAATTAGAAATTATAATTTGCGAGTATAACTGTTAATTAAAAACTTGAGGTAATATTAAAAAAATTAAAAGCACAATTTTTTAATTATTATTCACATGTTTTGTATCATTTATTAATTTAATAATTAAAAAGTAAATTATAATTATAGCTAATAATTAATAATGAAAATATTAAATACAAGACAACATGTAATAAAACATAATAGTTATTTTTAACTAACGATAAATGTGTAACCTTTACTTTTTTTATCAGACAAAAAAGTATACTATATCAGAATACTTGGGATCGAACCCGAATACATTTGCCTAGTCAAAATATACATGACATTACAAATGGATGTAGAACTAAAGAGAAGAAACTAACCTCCCCTAAACTATAAAAGATGCTCATACTTAGCCAAATACAATTAATTGGCTAAACATCCTCAAACCAATCATTAAAAAATATAAAATCTATAAATGTCTAATCCATATAATTTATGTAATCCTTCAAATATATTATATTATATAGATTCTTAGACAATTCAATTTTTTTCATGTTCCTCCAAATATATTGTATAACTATTTTTAATAGCATGAAAATAAGATCACAACCTAATAAAAAATAACAAAAATAACATAACTAATATCAAAAAATAATTAATTATTTCAAAAATTCAATCAATAACATTTATTTAATTCATCTCACCAATTCAACATTATTCATAGATATACAAACAACTTCTAAAATAAAATATTACATTGAGTATCAGCATCAAATTTACTAGTATATTTACTTATCATATATCTTTTCATCCTTTGACAACCTAAATTATCAGCATATGGTTCGCGATAAATAATTTCTTAAAAGAAAATTAACAAACTTTATGACTCAAGTTTTTCATTTTAATTAAATCAAGAAAGTGTTTTCAATCTAAAATCATTTCTTGTCTATATATTATTCAAACTAAACTTGTTTTAATTCAATTAAGATTTAAACTACTCGTTTGGCAAACAATGTAACATTCAAAATACTAATCTCAAATATTTTGAAGATCAAATTATATCATCAAAATTTAATTTAATTTAATGGCTCTTACTAAATCAAGGTAATATGTAAATAAAATATAATCATCATTTATATATACTTGTATACAATTTAATCTCATCATCAACATTCTAAACTAATAACTTTTCATTTCATCATCAAAACTCAATAATAATTCAACAACAAATAAATCTAACATGGGTCCATCATAGGTTTTAAGCTCTTTAAGATTACATTCTCAATATTATTAATACTTTTAAAATAATAAATCTACTTAGCCTCTAATAGGTGATCTTCAAGAAATAGTTTCAAAGACTTAAAAAACTAAGAAAGTGTTAATATGCTTTTAGAAGACCTAATTAACAAACCAAAAATATTATTATAAACCTAAAATAACATATACTAATTTATTCGACTCAAGTCTCACATACAATTACGAAAACTCAACGATACGTATAATAAGAAAAACGAGAAAATTAAGGATGTGAGGGAAAACATCTTGAAAAAAAAAAACAGGTCATTATTTTATACTTTGTTGTTTCCTAATTTATGTACTTTGATTGAAAAAAAAAATAAAAATTACTTCAAAAATCTAGAAATAGTTCCCTGCACTTCAATTAAAAGTTAATCACATTTAAGTCATACACTACTGTTTTGAAAAATTAAATATTTTTTCTGTTTTAAGCAATAAATATTTTTACATAATATTATGATTTTTTAAAAATCAAAAGTGGTATACCTAATAGAAATCAAAAGAAAAAAGCAATTATAAAAAAATACAACAAAGAATGTGTAATAAGATAGAGAGGGAGAGAGAGTAAGGCACGTATTTTAATGTAGAATTAAATATATGTTTAGTCTTTCAAATTTAGAACACTTGTTATATCTTCAAATTAAAAAAAAAAATCAACTTTTAGTCCTTCAACTTTAAGAAATACATTTTATAGTCTATGATAAGAACAATATTATTGATATTGTTATGTCATAAATAATGGGGTACTTAACATATTACACATGAGACTAAACCAGTGGCATGGATTTTTAAAAATGTATGAAATTGTTGTTATTATCGATGCGATCAAGAACTTATCGTTAAACTTTGTCTTCTAATAATTAGAACATTTCTACTCTAAGGATGATTATCAGAATCATAAGACTTTGATTTTATAAGATACTCATTGAAATATATATATATATATATATATATGTTCATATAATATAAAATTGAAGATTTTATTAAAAAATAAAATAATATATTTATACTTTGAAAACATATTTTTCTGTTAATAGTTAAATAAAACATTAATTAGAGTGTGAGTTTTATGAATCTTATGTAATGAAATAAAAGTTGTAAAAAAATTATAAGTGATATCACATGATAAAATATAAAAATAAATAAATTAAAACTTAATATAAAAACCTTTTAATAAAGATATTTTACGCATGCAATAAATGTTCAGCCGAAATGAAGAACTTTTGTCACTTACATGGACGCAACACAGTTAGTACTCATTATTAGAATTTCATCATTTAGTAAATTCATCAAAATAATTCAAAAACCCCTTTCATAAGGTAAATCATGAGGGATAGCTTAACAATATTACTATGTGTTAGGTTAATAATATCAATAATTTTCTCTAATTTTAGGAACTATAAGAAATTTTACTACAAAATTGAGAGAAATAAAATCTACATTCTTTTTAATTGGAAAACAAAAATAAAGTACTCAAGATTAAAAACATACTTAAATTTTTTTATGTATAATAATTTTAAATTTTACAAATAAATTATATGAACAATTGTAAATGTATTAAACATGATAGTAATTATACTTGATGTTGAAATTGAGAATAACACAATTGATTAAATTATATTGATAAATTAAGATGGAACTATTTAATCTCGTTTTTATTTAGAGTAAGTTACACAAATCTAATATTTTAAATCTTAAAATCACTTTCATTTTTTTAATTTTTTTCTATGAATTATTTTGTATCTTAAAAAACAAAGGATGTATTTTTTTTTTCATTTATGTAACGGCACATTCGTTGAGTAAAAAAAAATTAAATAACTCCGATAGGTAAACGAAATCCATTGTTTAAATTTAAATATACGAAGACATTTTTTTTAAAAAATCATGTAAAATCCTAATGGCAATTATTTTGAAATATGTTATATTCATCTTACTGCGAGAAATTCTAAGGTAGTTATTTTATGAGACATTGTTTTTAATCGCGTAGAAATAATTTAAAAAGGGGGTATTTTATCATGTGGAAAATTCATGGTGCGAAAAAACTAATACATCTTATTAAATATTTTAAATTGATCACTTCAACAATAATTACCTATGTTTTTTGCTTTTAAGTATAATATGACCAACAAAACCAGCATTCACTATTTGGTTAATCACATTAATAGGGTATTTTATAAAGTTATACTTTGATAACAAGTATTTTGTTTATAAAGTAGGATGGGTATCGGTGCAGCTAAAAGGCTGTGGTCTAAATATTTTTGATATAAAGATTGGAACATAATGTTACGCTTAATTTAATTCAATTCATTATTTATTGATAAAAAATCATATTCGTATAATTTTTTATTTTATTTTGAAATTCAATTATCGATAAAGAAAAGTGAATATATCAATGAAATGTATTATAACACTTGGTGCATAATTAATTAGTGTACCGCCAAAATTGTTTTAAATTAATTCACAATCTTTATTCTAACTTTCACTGAATACCAATAATTTATCGAAAAATAAAATAAAATAAAATGTATTAAAATTAATTGGTACTAGAGACTGTAACCCCCTGCACCTCCATAAGCATATTTTTTTTTCTCTCACCTACATGCCTCTCTTTTTCGTTCTTAAAATCTCTTCTTTTTCTTTAACTTTTCTCTCTCCATACGTCATCTGTTTTAGAATCTGATCATACCTTGCAGTACTTGAGGAGTTAAGAATCATTTCTAACCGATCAGAATTTCAAACAGAGTAAGTCCATATTTGCTCTAAAAATCCCTTAATCTCTGTTTTTCCTTAGATTTTTGTCATCAATCTTAGTAGGGACAGTTGAGAAAAGTATTTCTCTCAACTTAATTAATATTATACTAAAATTTGGTTTTGTTCTAGATCCCTAAAGATTGGGTTAGTGCCACTAGCTAGTTTGGAGGAATTGTTTAGGAGAAATTGTCACTAGATAAGGGAATCTAGTAACTTATTTTAGTTATTTACTTCAAATAGAACCCTAGAATAAAAGACTCAGATATATGATTATCAGTGTTCAAGTCTTTCTTGCAGGTTTGACTGGTCCTTGAACACCGATTGAATTTGGTTATTTATTGTGATTTGATATAATTAATTGAACTGTTTTAAGTAATGATGTTAGAAAGAAACATGTGAGAACATTTTGGTTGTTGTTTGTTGGAATTGATGTGTTATGTTGATG
>Ga0209489_106917_pt1 | contig 17585 bp, 7 predicted proteins | sample SiratrowhiteBW_FD_187527 | JGI IMG/M metagenome (GOLD analysis project Ga0209489, IMG submission 187527) | Root nodule microbial communities of legume samples collected from California, USA - Siratro white BW (SPAdes) (version 2) | ecosystem: Host-associated > Plants > Roots > Nodule | place: USA...
CATATTAATAAATAATAAAAATATTACTGTAATAATATAATATAATAAGAATGAAAGTAATAAAAATAAAATTAAATATAATATTATTAATATTATTAATTATATAAGTTAATAATATATATATATATATATTTACCAATTTTAATATTATTATTAATTTTTAATAATAATAATAATGTTAATGTAATTAATAATAATTATTATTATTATTAATAATATTAAAAATAATAATAATGTTGATAATAATAATTATAAATTTAATAAAATTAGTTATTAAAAATTTAGTAGGTAACTATTTATGAATTTAGATCTGTATGTAAAATTTGTATGTAAAATCTATATATAGTAAATTCGTATGTAAAATCCTTATGTAATAAATCCGTATATAAAATCTGTAGGTAATTACATATAGATTTGGATCCGTATGTAATTACATACGGATTTGAATCCATAAGTAATAAATCCGTATGTAAAATCTGTATATAAAATCCGTATATAATAAATCTGTATATAAAATCTGTATGTAATACTAAGTTTATATATGGAATAAAATCCATATATAATAATCTGTATGTAAATCAAAATTTTCTTATAGTGTAAACAATTTTTTACGAGATTTCAAAAAATAATAAAAGATTATAAAAAATCACAAAAATAAAACTGTCTTATTATTTTATGAGAAATACATATCAATTCATGTTTTTTATATTACTTACATATTGTTCACGAAACGATATTATTTTATCTTCCAATCATTTCACCGTTTTAACGCTTGTTAGAAAAGCTCAATGAGGAAATTGAATATGAATTGAAAATGTTTATGTAAGTTGGAAATATATATATTATGTGAAAGAGAAAGAGAAAAGGTTGATGAGTATCCGGGTACATAGGAAGTTAGATAATTTATGATGATGGATGATAGATGATGATTGATGGGAAGGAAGTGCAAGGAAATTTGAATACATAATGAAAACAACCCTTCCAGAAGAATATAACCACTCATGATTTGGAGTAGTTTTCCAGACATTACAATCATACATTTTAACAAAATAATTCAAATCACCTTTCTTTTCTTTAATCAAACCCAAGTCAAATACCTCAGTGGTTAGTTATATAATAATTGCATATAAAGCATAAAAAATTTCCACTATGCATACAGTTAGAGCGTTATTTTCAACACTACGAAAATAATTTATTCTTAAAAACGACAATTTATGTTGACTTTATTTTGATAATTAATCTGTTATTTGTTTTTTACTTTTATAATAGATTAATCTTTTGTTAACTTCATTTTCAAATGATACTCAGAATTTTCTATTGTTAGTTACAAGTTGGAAAGAAGTGTGAGGAAAATATTGGAAACATAAGGTTGGGACCCGCCAAAGAGTTTTGGTTTAAAGCATAAGGCATTGTGAGGAGAGAGAGAGTATCCGACATGTAACAATACAACCAAAAACGTTAACACTTAAAACACAAACTTGTTTCGGGGCCACCCTTTGGGGCGCCATTCTCTTTTTACTTTCAAAAAGCAAAGCTACCATCTTTCCTTCGCTATTCTCTCTCTCATTGCTACCCTGTTGGTGGATAGCAAAACTTCAGCAACCCCTTTGCATCTGATCTAAGAATCCCAACTCAAGTACCAATTTTTTGTCATTTCATGATCTGTAAGTTCAAGTTTTGTTTTTTGTCTCTTTTTGGTTAGCTTGCTTTTCCCTCATAGCTTACAACTAGAAAAAAAGGATAATAAAAAATGTGATAAGCAGGAGGATTAGGGTTTAGTCTCATTGTTAGAGGGGCTGTGTCAGATTTTTATTTTGATTTCAATAAGTTTAGTGGGTAGAGTGGATTAGTGGTATATCTAAATTTATTAGTTTCTGATTTGGGGTATGTCATTTTTGTTATTATTTTATTCTGTGAGTGAATGCTCCTTTTCTTTTGGCTTGTTTGTGAAAATTCATTGGACTGCTTTAAGTGGAACATAATCTGGTCAACTGATGTTGCTAAAGATTGCATTTTGTTTGTGACTGGCAGAGGTGATAGATCGTGAAAATGACGAGGATGACCCGTGATTTTGGGGATACTATGCAGAAAGATGCAGTGCCTGCAGTGTCGGCCGATGTAATATTTGCTTCTCTTCGGTTTCCTAATTACAAAATAGGAGTTAATGATCAGATCATGGAGACAAAGGGTGATCCAAAAGTGCTATCTATGAAGGAGGTTGTTGCACGTGAGACTGCACAGCTGTTGGAACAGCAGAAACGAATGTCTGTTCGCGATCTTGCCAGTAAATTTGAGAAGGGTTTGGCTGCTGCTGCTAAGTTGTCTGAAGAGGTCATAATTTTCATATTTACAATTCAACTTATTTTTGTAATACCAATGTAAGGTTTATTTTTGGAGAGCATTTCAACTTGAGAATTCTATTATATAATTTGTTTTTCGATTTTTTTCCATTGAGATTATCAGTGTTCATAATTTGCAGTGAACTTCATGTTGTTTTCAATACTAATCTTTTTGTATGGTGGTGGAATTCAGGCTAGACTCAGAGAAGCAGCTTCACTGGAAAAACATGTTCTTTTGAAGAAGCTTCGAGATGCACTGCAATCCTTAAAAGGGAGAGTGGCAGGAAGAAACAAGGAGGACGTAGCAGAAGCTATTGCTATGGTTAGTTCCTGTTTTAGATGTGCTTTTTTTTGCAACCTAACCATCATATTTTCTTATATATTTGTATGTTTAATACACAATCATATGAAGCTGATAGTATATTCTAAAGGATGTTCATTATAGTATGATCATCAGACAACCTTTGCTCTCTAAAAGTTGAATGCCTTGGAGAAGTGGGCGGGGAGGAGTGATTATAGGCTCAATTATTCTGGATTTTTAAACAAAAGAGAAGGAAAAAGTGAAGAGTACCACTTGGCATATGCAAGGATTCCTTATATTGTTTGCTCTTTTATTAATTTTGAAGGATCCATCTAAATGATAACGATTCTTTCTGCAGGCCAGGATTGTGTGGCCCTGTTGGCTAAAATGGAAAACACAAAACTGTGATGTAATGCTAACTGGTAGTTGGTGGTGAGACGATGTGAATGCTTAAGTCATATAGATATCATAAATGAAAGTATTGGATATAATTTTATGCTCTACAGACTACTGAAAATGATTAGATTCATTCCTATAGGACTAGGAGATCTGATTGGCAAGTATTGTACCCCACAATCGTTACCTATATAGTTGAGGATAAATGGTCTATAGATAAGATCATCTACAATCAAGAATGAATTTATGAAACAAAACTTTAGAGGCAGTTGTAGGCTGTGACCTTACGAGCAGTGGACAGTGGCTAATGAATAAGTTTATGAATTATTTTGGCTTGAGAAGATAAGATAATATTTTTTTTTGGATATATGAACATGAGTTTGTGTTTGAGATGGTAGAGGATACTCTCAAAGTTCCTTCCTATACATCTTCCTTGTGTGTCAGCATGTGAGTACTTCCTTTTGTCAATTTTCTGAAGAGCATTGTGTGCCTTCTAAATTAAATTTTGTTTGATAAGTGATTGCATTTAAGGTACCAGTTGCCGGATGCCTAATACATCAGTTATGGCCTTTTACTACCATTGTTTGGTTGCATCATGTATTTATAATTGATTATTTAAGTTTAGCATGCAGCAAGTTATCCCATTAATTTTAGAGTTGCTGATTCATTTTAGGGTCATTTGAAACTCTCAAGTGTAAAATAACTGTCACAGAATAGTGTAGTTTGTGATTAAGGGCGAATAATAGTTCTTGCGTGATATACATCACACTATTATTCTCTTGATGTTTATATTTTTCTAAAGGAGTTGCTTCAACAAATATCCAACAAGAAGAGCACTTGTTTTTTCATATTGTTTTTGTTCTGTCAGGATAGGTCAGAATAAATACATAGGTGGAGAGCGTGGGTTTTTGGTAAGGATGAATAGGAAGTGAATGGAAAGTTATTGATGACAAGATATGGGATAGTTTTTCTTAAAATTTGCATTATCTTAAGTTTTGTCATTTTGGTAATATATTCGCTGCTTCACCTCTCCTGTGCCGAAGTTGCAATCTTCTGTGGGCCATTTATTCTTGCATCAGTTTATTTGTGATTATAATAAACTGTAGGTTATTTGGTGCATTCTACAGGTTGAAGCTATAGCAGTTCAGTTGACTCAAAGGGAAGGGGAACTAATCCAAGAGAAGGCTGAGGTGAAGAAGCTAACAAATTTTCTTAAGCAGGTGATGCATTTTCTTTTTACTTTTTTCTTTGTGATATAGGGTGAAATTTGATGAGAAATAAAAATTAAAGGTTTATACAGACAGTGCATATTATATTTACTAAGTTCAGGAGCCAAAGAAAGCAAAACAAGAACAATAGCATACTATAAACATTAATATAAAACGGCACTCTGGTCCTTGTCAGTTATAAAAGTCCCTAAAGCAACTATGTTGTCTATTTATAAATTTGGTACAAAGATTTCCTGTAAGTGCTTTTGCTTCAACTGCTGACATCAAAGGACAACATAAACAATGCAGTGCTATAAATTAAGGAGCACGATATTTCTGTTTCTAGGGAAGACTTGCAAGAATCATCTGAGAGTATTTGTTATCTCAATATCAATTCATAGAATGTTTGTAGTTATTACATATAATAATGTATATGCAATAAAAAAAATGTTGTGTACTGCAAGCCAGCTACTTTGTCTATTGTCCAGGGAATGAAACCTCTCAGCTCAGTTTATTCAACATTTTATCAGCACAATGTGTCGTTTATTATGAGTGAATGTTAGAATGAGTGACAATAAATTTCTTTTCCACTGTTGAGAGTTTATATTCATTTGTAGGCTTCTGAAGATGCTAAGAAACTTGTGAATGAGGAAAGAGCTTTTGCTCGTTTTGAAATAGAAAATGCCAGAGCAGCAGTTCAGAGAGTTGAGGAGGCACTTCAGGAGCACGAGAAAATGTCTGAAGCTTCAGGAAAGCAGGTTTGGATCATTCCTTCTTCCATAATGTTAAGTGTGCTTTTCTCTCAATTCTTTTGTTGTATGAGGTTGGAAAAAAAATGAGTGTTTTCTAAGGACCAATCTTCGATCATAGATTGTTTTTGTCACAGTGCTTATTGCTTCTTTTTTTTGCCATTCTCTTGACTGTTTCAGAGGTGTTTACATAATTTTTGATGTATGGAGAGACTAGAAAGTCTTATGCATTATAGATTCTTTCCCACATTTTTTAAATGTTCGTTTAGATGTTCTTTAGTGAATTGCTCTTATATATTTATTTTATTTTTTAAAACTAATTATCAAATAAGAAAAACTCTTCAATAATCATAATATTCCCTGCTTGCATACACAATGTAACTGTTGATATTGCAGTGCTGCATCAACTAAGTATTTTTCATTTTAACAAAATTTAGTTCTATGGGAACTTTAGGACCTGGATCAATTAATGAAGGAGGTTCAAGAGGCTCGGAGAATCAAAATGCTGCATCAGCCAAGCAAGGTATACATTGTTCCTTTGTTCTTATTTTCATCTCATTATAGATCAATATTTAATGTTCTTTTCACTTCATTGTAGTACCCTGAACCTGATCTCTTTGTTGTTTGTATATTAATTTTAGGTTATGGATATGGAACATGAGCTTCGAGCATTAAGGGCTCAACTTGCCGAGAAGTCTAGACTTTATCTTCGTCTGCAGAAGGAGGTATGCCTATGATCTTAAGTCATTTTGAAGTGGTTCGATTTTTTCCATTGACTGATTCTGGGAAGTACATTTCTTTAATGTACAAGACTTCGGAAGTACTTGTTTATTCTGCTGTATGAAATGTGTTTCTCTGTGTGTATAGTATGCATATGTTAATGTGTGTATGTGTGTGTGCTTATACATAATAGTATCTCTTCATCAATTCTCAAACCTAATGAGCATCACTTGATTGATGATTAAAATGCAATAAAATGTATTCAAATCTTCGATATTCTTTCCTTGAGTCTATTATGTGAGATATAGACTTGGGGATTTTTGAAGGTCTTATATGGTAATGGTTATTGTTTGAACATCAACATTAAAGTATAGTTTTGTTTGAAGTGAATGATATGTTTCTTTGTTAAAATTGAGGAGTGATCCGATTGTCTTCCCTATTAAGTTATCATTGATTTTCTTCCATTTCTCTTCAGTTATCAAGGACAAAGGAAGGAGAGGAAAATGTTCCCCATTTATATGAATTAGAAGGAGCTGAAACGCTAGGTTCATATTTGCAAATTCAACCTTGCTCTGATAATGCCCCTGAACTTTCAATGTGTTCCATTCAGTGGTATCGTGTAGCAACTGAAGGAGCCAAAAGGGAACTTATTTCAGGTACAAATTCGTAGGTTTTTTCACTTTAAATGATAATGTTTCTGAAGTCAACATTATCTGTTGGATTGCCTTTTTCTTAAAAGTTGATCTTGCCATTGTTTCATTCTTTGCTAGGACATTTCAATAGTGCTTTATTTAATAATAGCAAATCAAGTAGCCTCTAAATGGGACAAAATACACTCAATATAAAATTAATATACTCTTTCATAATATATCTACAGACATGCGATAGGAACTGGATCAGAAACTAGGAAAAGAAATGATTTCTTTTGTACTCAGGGCAGGGTATTGAAGAAACCCTGTTCTCTCCCCGTCTCTAAGTTTAGTGTGCAATGCTTACTCAAAAAAACAAGATCTCTCTCAATATCTAAAGGCAACTTGTATCTTTTATACTGTCTCACCTTAGTAATGTACCTAACTGGCATGGTTAAACTTATGATTATTATCATATTTATTACTTTAGAGTAAGAAGAGTTAACTCCTTTTCCTCAAAAAAGCTCTCATGTACTTGTTACTTGCTGAAACTATTATTCTGTCAAACATTTCAGCTTCAAAGTATCTGTCCACATGATTACTGTCTTATTCTGTGTTATATATCAGGTTCCTTAAGTGTTCAACCTGCCCGGTACTAAGCCTTGTAAACTAAAAACTGAACACAAATCTTCAAACTTCTAAGTAAAAAAGGAACAGGCAATTATATGATCAACAAAATGTGAAAGTAATCAGTGTACCACTTCAAGAGGGAGAGAAAACGTTTCTGATCTGAAATCTGTAATATGTTTTTCTGAGTCTAAGTCATATACACACTATCTTCTCTATTAAGCTAACTAATTGCAGTTAGGTATACAACTTGTATGCCTGAAACACAACCAACACCAGAGTGTTGGAAAGCTATCTTACAACTTCTTAATAATAACACTGATTATTTTCTGTCAGTATGTACTGTTAAATGCATTAGGTTGAAATCCACAGGTGACAAATACAAGTTGATATTTATTCTCCCCAATCAAGTATTATATCGCATCATATGCTTTCCTGCATTTCAGTTCTGGTGGCAGGAAGCTCTCAATCTCATATTTACCTGAACTTACCTACTTGCTGCTCTTTACATGTTAATTTTGTGAACATAAATAGTGGTGTTTCATTTACCTGTTTTATAATAGATTCCATGAAAAACTGAATTGCACCAGAAAGAAAAGATAAATGAAACTGTCTGTGAAGTAGCCTGCTGAAACAACCACGTGCTGCTCTATATCAGCTGTCCCTTTCTTCTGTGCCATCGGCTTCCAGAAATGTGCTGTTCCTCAGATTATCACCATTAGCGCTGTTGATATCTCCCATTCTTTGAGATGTCACCTTTCCGTCGAAGGCACATTTTCTTGTCTATCTAGTCGACCTGTTATTGCCATGTTTTTTCTCTATCAATAAGTTTCATTTCTCTAAGCAAAATTCTCATTGGTTGCTAAACTTTTTCCTTGTAGAGATGTTCGCTTTGATTGCATATTGTTATACAACTATTCTTTTTATGGCCCTTAGCATGTGACTAATTTTGTGGCTACTATACATTGTGTTAGCCATTCTTAAGTGTTGGAAGGGCTTAATCTATAAACTGTACGTTCGAGATGCATGGTGGTGGAATATTGATTGTTATATCTTTTCTGTTATCAGGAGCTACCAAGTCGGTTTATGCCCCAGAACCTTTTGATGTTGGACGGGTGTTGCAAGTTGATATTATTTCGAAAGGCCAGGAGATCACATTGTCAACCACTGGTCCAATTGATCCAGGTTTGGTTTGGTTCCCATACTGATTTGTACTCTTTTGACTTAGTATTGATTAACAGGATTTATTTCTATGTATTTTCTGATGTTTAAACTAGATGTTTTGTATTATCAATTTACAAATGGACTCGGTTCATTGTCCAATCAAGCTATTCATTTATTTCATATTCTTATTCAGCTGCTGGTTTGGGAACCTACGTTGAGGCACTCGTGCGAAAGCATGACACTGAATTTAATGTATGTCATTATGACCTTTTAAACTTTATATCTTTCCTTTTTCTTTCTCTTATTCTTAGCTAATTGTATGTAAGAATCTGTCTGAGCTTATCGTTTTAATTGTCAATGTTATATAAGCGTGTCATTCGTTGTTTGTGATGCCTCTTTTATAGCTCATTAATCATGTTGTGCAACATGGAGTGCTTCCAACTTGTTAACTTAAATGACAGGGAAAGCTAGAGTTTGTAAAGGGGAGACATTATCAAGTCATAATCCAAATAGACAGGCCTGTTAACTACCACATATTTTTATTCTAACTTTAGTAAACAACAACCCATTCTATTCTGGTGCTTGTAACATGGGTTTGACCAACAATTGGAATTGCATTTTTCTTGCGCATTTTGTATGTACCGTATCATAAATATGAGGCAATTATTTGGGGATTTTTCTAATTGTTGATATTAAAATCTAATACTAGTTCAGTTTGTTTTGTCGAGGAGGTGGGGTGATTCTTGCAAAAAGTCTTTTGCAGGAGTAAATTTCGTGATATCATAAGGAAAAACCAAGCAACTATTAGGTTTATTACAGGGTGCTATTGTTGAAAAATCTATAATTCTTGGATCAGTACTTTAAGTTTAACCTTCTATGGGTGTGTTTGGAAAAAGTTCAAATCCTGGTAATTGTGAATTCACCAAATCTCAGTCGTGTTTAGTTTACTGAAATGTGTGAAGCAACTTTTCAAACACTAAAGTACATCAAAGTATGATTGATCAGGTGAGTCTGGTTTTGAGAATTATCACTTGCTTAAACTCTTAGGTCAAATAGTTCTTTGACGATATTAGAGTCTCTTTGACTGAGTAGGTATGTGCGTTCTCATAAGAGTTTTAAATCTTAAATTCAAGATGCTTGTTGTACAGTTGTATGATTGTCAAGTTGAACAGTGTTTTCACCTAGTATATATGTTTTTGTCCTTCAACAAATTTCAACCTAGTATATATGGTTTTGTCCTTAAACAAATTTCAAGTAAAATTAGTGTCGGATTGTCACTAACTATAGTTGTTTGTTTGCACTTTGTTAACATTTCCATTTAAGTTTTAGAAAATCTGTTCATATTCAGTGACAATAATAATAGTTTAACACCTTGCAGGTGGTTGTAACTCAGACTGGCTCAGACCATCCAACTGAATCTATTCATGTACTTCATGTTGGAAAGATGAGGATGAAACTCTGTAAAGGAAAGGCAACAATTACCAAAGAATACTATTCTAGTTCAATGCAGGTATTCAAATCGTGGGCGCTCAGTTGTATATAGTTCTTGGTGACAAGTGACAACTAATAGTAGTAAGGAAGGAATACATGCATTTATGTGATAAATACTGTTGTTCTGGCAGTCTATACCTTGAGTGATGTAGCTATATTTCCGTGTGAAATATGTCTGGTGTTTTTGTTTAAGATTTGATATATACCTTCCCTTGTCTAGTCCTACTTTTGAGAAGTTTAGTTCTAAGTGTGAAGGAGTCAACGAGTCTGTTGGAGATCCTATATCTATTAGAGATGTGATAATATATAAGCGAATGCAAATCTCATAAAAGTGGGTGTAAACCTAAAATTTTATGAGGCTGACTTAGATTTAAAGTTTACTTTATAATAAGTTTGTTGTTGTACATTAAATATGGTGCTTTCTTTTCTTATCTTAGCTTTGTGGAGTTCGAGGAGGAGGAAATGCCGCAGCGCAGGCAGTCTTTTGGCAACCGAAGCAAGGTCTTTCTTTTGTTTTAGCTTTTGAGTCAGAGAGAGAACGGAATGCAGCCATCATGCTTGCAAGGAGGTTTGCATTTGACTGCAATGTATGTCTCCTTAAACTATTCACTCACACTTGATTTATACTGAGGTGGATTTGACTCTTTCAAAGTGTAGGTTGCACTTTAGAAATGTAAAATGTGGAATGATATATTTGACCGGAAAATCTTCAAAATATAGTTATACATGTGCATGTATTTTATTACAATGTCAACTGTTAATTTATCAATCAACAGCTATCATTTACACTCTACCCTCTAAAGTACACCCAGAAAAAATAGTGTTTATTGTTTTGGATTGAAACATGATTTAGAGCAGTAAAATCTGAGACTGTCCTTTTAGAATTGAAGCATTTTATGATCCATTTCAATCCTTTTTTAACCTCTTGGTATATTTGTAATGCAGATTATTCTTGCTGGACCTGATCACAAAGCTCCTTTAGAAACGTAATGTCTCTCACCTTGAATATTATTTTTGTCAACTGTAATTATTTGTTTTCCTTGTATTATAAGTGTGTAACCAGTGAAATATGCCTTTGGATTGTGCTAAGGATTCATACCTTTTGGTCTGAATTCCTTTATTCAATTTTCTTTCACCAACACCAGGGCATGTTTTTGTTTGCCTTTGTGAGTGACACTTGATTAAGTTTTTAGAGCTTACATTATATAATTGGTGGAAGCTATGTTCATTGTTTGAGGTGCTAATTGATTGTATTTGATTGATCCAATTACTGTTAAAATTCTCTCTATTGGATTTGTCTTAATACTTGCATTCTTCGCAAGATTTTGTGAGACTTCTTCACCATGCAATATTCTATGCTACATTTACTTCAAAGATGTCTTAATTTGAGTACGAAGACAATACATTAAGAAGAAAAAAAAATTTGGAGATCTTATATTCTTTAGAGATATAACCAAATTATATTATACATATGTGAATCTTACTTTAATAACTTTTATAATAACTTTTATAAGATTGAGTCAAGATTAAAAATATTTTTTTTAAGATAGTATTATAATATTTTTAGCAAGACATATTTGGTGTTGTACTACCTCTTATTGAGGCTTTCTCTGTTTTAATGTTCAAGTGTTAGAGATATGTTAAAAATCTCTTGACCTCTATAAATATATATATATATATATATATATATATATATATATAAATTTGGGTGAGAGGGTTATACATGGTCCAGAGACGTGACTATGTTATGGCATATATTTAGGTGTGAATTTCACTTATCAAACTGATTTTGAGGTTAAGTTATATGGATTATTTTCTAAAAGTAAAAAATTATTTTTTTATAAAATAATTCACTTGCTCAAATGTTAGGCACGTACCCCAATCTAAAATGTTGGGACAATATTTGAATAGTTCCTCATATTCCATATCTGTAAGTATTATTGAATCATTTTACAACTTATTTTTCAAGGGAACAAATCGTTGGAGGATGTAAGGTGTTATAAGGTGTTACATACATAAATGTTATTTTTTTTTTTAACTTAGCATAAATAAGTAAATTTTTTAAATATTTATAAATGTTATAAATGATTTTAAAAAATAGGTAATAAGTACTGTTCAGAACACGGCTTTAAAAAAATCTTGTAAGTTTTTTAATTTTAAATAAGAAAGTAATGTTTTAAACACGATTTTTATAAGAAAAACTGAGTGTTTAAATACACAACTTTTAAATATTTGAAAAATAAGTTTGTGTATAAACACGACAAATAAAAAATCTTAAGTAAATTATACAATTTCCTTGCCTATTTAATAACGGTCAATATTTAATTGGATTCGGATGTCTAAATGTCGTGACTTTTAATGAAGGTAGATGACAAAAATGTTTCCTTCAACCAAATAAACATAAACATGTTTTTTTTATCACCTAGTAGTGACAGTGAATGCTAGTGCTGGAGCATGGATTTGAAAACCGAATAGAAGAATGACGGCTTCTTCCTTCACCTCCAAAGACATTTCCAAATTTTTCAAAGATTTTAAGACAGTTCTGGAACGTGTATTTAGGATGAGAATGTATTACGAAATAACTTATTGCGAAATATGTTCATTGAGCATTCCGTAAGTCATTAGGAGTGTTCTAGAACAAATTATTCCAAAATAGATTTGAGGGGTGAAAATGTGTTACGAAATATTTTGTTTCAGAATTTATTGGTTGAGTTCTAGAACTAGACATTCCGTATGCCAGTATTTCGGAATTAGCTGTTCCAAAAATAGATTTTCATTGTATTATTGTTCCAGAACTAACTCAAAAAACCTGTTTGGGAATAATCTGTTATAGAAGTTAATATATAGTTTCGGAACAGGTCATTCCAGAACAGGGTGTTCCGTAACTCAAAAAACCTTTGGAAATGATCTGTTCTGGAAGTTAATATATAGTTTCGGAACAGGTCATTTCAGAACAGGTTTTTTGAGTTACGGAACATCCTATTTCAGAATAGTAATTTCCGAAATTGGAGGTAGAGGAACATTTTCGTCTCTACACTATTATTTTAAGGGTAATTTAGACAATTTCAAAAATTTTGGAAATGCCTGAAGAAAAATTTGGAAGTGCGGGAAGAAGCACTCTAGAAGAATTTGTTAGCGTTAAGGGTTCCATTGTTTCCCTCAACTTTTTGGCATTGCTTCCTGCACCCTCACATCACCTTTTCAAAATGCCACTTTTATGCTTAACATATTATTGAAAGAGAGGAGGTGGTGTCGTGGGTGAGTGTTCGGAGTTTAGTGGTGGTGTGATCTGTAGTAGTGCAGTGCAGACTTCTCTAACGAGTATGCTGTGAGTGAGTGAAGGTGAGTGTTGGTTGGTTTTCGAAAAATGAAATCCGGAACTCATTGAAAGTACGAGAAATGATTTTCGGAAGTTAAATTTGACTTCCAAAAAATATTTTTCTGAATGTGAATTTGGTTTTCAGAAACCATTTTTTAAACATATTTCCGGAAAAAAGTTTATTAAAAGTTAATTTTATATTCTGATTCTGTATCCTCAAAATTCAGTCTGAAAAACTAAATCTGAAAGTCAGTTTTTACATCTTAATATTTGTTGCGGAATACCAATTTCGGAAGCTATTTTTACATCCTAAAAGTAGTTTTGGTATAGCAAGCAAATGAGGGGTGCAGGAAGCAATTGCCCAACTTTTTTTCCATATGCTGATCGATTAGCTTGATGATCCATGCTTCAGTTGGAACATAATTTCCAACATATGTTCTTAACAAAGCGACAATGAAAAATGAGAAAACCACCTATTGGAACACCAAACCAATAATTAAAACCAGTAATTGAACGAAATGCATATGGCCAATGTTATCCTTGGCATATTATTGAAAAAAAGGAGGTGGTGTCGTGGGTGAGTGTTTGGAGTTTAGTCGTGGCGTGATTTGTAGTAGTGCAGTGCAGACTTCTCTGGATAGCAGTGGTGTGAGTGAGTGAAGGTGAGTGTTGGTTGGTTTTCGGAAAATGAAATCTGAAACTGATTGAGAGAATACGAGAAATGATTTTGTTAAATTTGACTTCCAAAAAATATTTTTCTGAATGTGAATTTGGTTTTTGGAAACCATTTTCCGAAACATGTTTCTGGAAAAGGTTTTTTTTAAGTTAATTTTGTAATCTGAAAAACGTTTTTTGAAACTGTTTTTTTAATTCTTAAAATTTATTATGAAAAACTAAATCTGAAAGTCGTTTTTACACCCGAATATTGGTTGCCGAATACGAATTTCGTAAGCTATTTTAACATTCCTAAAGGTAGTTTTAGTATTTTAAAAATATGATGGGGGTATAGCAAGCAAATGAGGAGGGTGTAGGAAGCAGTTATCCAACTTTTTTCCATATGCTGTTCCATTAACTTGATGATCCATGCTTCAGGCTGATTTTTCCTGCACCTCTATACTAACTTCCTGCACCTCCATAATTTTGACACATTCTTATTTTAACTTTAAGAAAAAAAATAAAAATAACCTTCATCAACACTAATTGGATTCAATATTTTTTTCTCTTCCCGCATTACACAAAACCAATAACTAAAACCAGTAATTGAACGAAATGTATATGGCCGAGTTGCGTATGCGGATATGAAAATGTAAATATATTTTATTATTAGTAACTTAATATTTAAATCAAATTGTACAACAATAAAAATTTTACTCTTAAAATAATATTTTTTAACTTTGCTCCAGTTCTATATTTTTAGTTATTGTTAGGCTTACAAATATAAATAAAGAAAAAACTTTGTTTAACACCAAATAAAAAATAAAGAATAAAAATTTATTATAAATTTAAGTTAAATACTTTTTGCATAATAAACAAAATGATGAGATTTTAGTAACCAAAGAGTAATAGTTGATTATTTTATTGAAACCTATTTTATAGTTGATTATATTTTTATTTTAATGTTATAATGGTTTAAATTTATTTTGTGTCTGATTGTACTCTCCTTTATGCGGAAATTTTGGGATTTGAGACTTCTCCAACTCATTTAAGTGGGTCATTAAGAAAAAAAAAATATTTTAGAAGTAGATTGAGATTGACCCATGGATCGATTGGATAAATCTAAGTGACATCTGCTTTAAATGTGCGCTTTTTTGTGAGGAATGGGAGAGGCAAACACTTCCTGCATGCACCTTCATAATCTCGTGTTGCACCTCTATAGTATATTTGAATTGGCAAAAATGTTCTTAGGATAAAATTTTATATCCCACCCTGTCCTTCATTCTTTACTTCGGTTTTACGTCGTGAAAGTTGTTCTTGAACGCCTTGTAAAATCTCTATCTGTTTCTGCATCTTTCCACAACTCTTTACCGTATATTTTGGCCATCTTGGCACTATCTCTTTACACCTCTGCGTGAATGTTTCCACAACTCTTTACGTATATTTTTTGCCATCTTGAAGCACTGTCATCGTATCTCTTTACACCTCTGCGTGAATGTTTATGTTGTTGATAATAACGGTGGTTGAAGTTTAATGAAGAACTTGGTTTGAGTTCACTGTGGGGAGCATTTGGTGACTGAAATTGCGACTCTCAATCTTTAATCAAAGTTTTAAGGCACAAATAGATAAGTAAATATCACTCTTTTTGTGAGTTTTGTGGTTGTTGGAGTAGATTTAGAAAGAATGGATGTTCAATAGGGAGGTGTAGAGGAGTTTCATGCTATTATTATATAATTCAGTATGTTAATTTATTTTGTAAATTTTATATGCTATTATTATATAATTCAGTATGTTAATTTATTTTGTAAATTTTGGTAAAATGTATATTCGATTGTATAATTAAATTTATAAACTTTTTTTTTGCCAACATATCAAAATGAAAAATTCGGTATATATTTTATTATTCATAACATACAGGATTATTAAATTTGGTATGTATAATTTTATTGATGCATACTAAATTATATAATCTAGTATATATATGAATAAAATTATACATATCGGATTGTACAATCTGGTATGTTGTGAATAACAAAGTACATACTCGATTGTACATTTTGATATGTATTTAAGAAAAATTTTATAAATCGGATTGTACAATCTGGTATGCATTGATAAAGACTTTTATAAATTGGGTTGTACAATTCGATATATTTTAAAAAATAATTTTTAATGGTTGTATTTAACCATGATAATTTTTATAGATATGAAAAGTTACAAGCTTCAGAAAAGATAAGTCTAATTGCATTCATTAAAACAAAGTCCCTATCATTAACAATAAATTCAAGGAACACATATGCTCTTAAAAACAATCTCGTAGTCTTTCTAAAGCCCAAATAAATTTGTTTTCACCTTCACTTGACAAGAACACAAAGACAGGTGAGAAAGTTAAGCCTATGGATGTCACGCCTACTATTTCAAACAATGGTTGTCTTTATTTACTGGTCTTGTTTGTGCTATCCATCAACAAGACAATGCTAAATACATTCAAAAACTTCACTAAATCGAGATGTATCCAAAAAATATCACTGACAACCTGTGAAGACTCATGACACCTATTCCAGTGAATGTATTGGTCACACTCTAGCAACATCGTCAACTACTACACTTTAATTCTTGATCCTCTAAGTGATCTCTTATATGTATATAACATATTATATAGTTGTGACATTGTCTTCATTGTTCTCTTTCAACGTAAGTTATATGTTTGCTGACTTCACTTGAATTTTTTTCATGTCAAGAACTAAGGCACGTTCATCTGGTCTTAATCAACCAGCATAAGGGTCAATCACCAATGTCTTAGCCAATTCATGATTATGAAACCCACATATAACTTTAAAAAACCAACCTTCTCCATCATTAATTGATTTACCCCACAATCTAAACGGACAACCACACTTTCTTATCCCTGTAATAGTTACCTCTAAATCAGTTCTGTATTTTCTATATTTCCCACTTCTTTCACAGCCAACAATATAAATGTCTTTTTTTTTTGTTGTCCAATTGATTTGTCAGATCTAAGTATGACAACCACAAAGCCAAGTCCAAATGCAACTCTGCAAATCCATTGAAGTGACTTATCGTGTAAGAAACATGTTAGATATTCAAGTGTGAGTCGAAGTCCCACATTGGATAGAAATGAGAAAGTTGAGCAACATATAAGAAAGAAGACCTGCAAACCTAGTGCCTTAAGGTTTTGGGGCCCTGTTCTCATTCTTGTGAGATCTCTCTGGGTTTTTCCCCTCGAATTCTCCCAACAAAACACCTACACAAATACACCACAACACAATTGCATCAAGTTCACTTTTTTTACATAAAGAAAAAATAATCAATTTCCTCATTTGTTGTAAAATTCATGCTACAGTCTTGTTTACCTCCAACAAAGCCACTTTCATGTAGTTGGTCCATATCCGACACCTTATCTACTTCCTTTGTATATCTACCCCAACCTTGCCCATCCATATCTACATTCAACAACCAACTCATTATAACAATGAAATGCATATAAGTCAGTTCAAAAACACAAATTTTTAAAGTATCAAATTCACCCCATCTAGTATGTGTTTGAAATCTTTCTTATACTTGATTGACCCAATTCGGAATCCAAATTTCTAAAACTTTTGTATACCAGATTTCAGAATCCAGTACATGAAATGAATATAGGATTAAAATTAGGAGATTTAATTCGACATACAAATGTCCACTAGATTCTACAATCTACAATGCTATTTGTATACCGAATTGGGTCAATATATACCAGATTGGGCCAATCCGATATACATTTTACACACTAGATTTTGTAATTCAGAATCCAAACCATTATAGGAATAAAATTTCAAAATTTCAGATTATAGAATTCAATATGTAGCAAGCATATTCCAGATTGAATGTCTTCTTTTCAATCTGGTATTCACTTCATATATCAAATTCTACAATCTGATACTCACAATTTATATATATATATATATATATATATATATATATATAT
>Ga0209489_106919_pt1 | contig 17569 bp, 5 predicted proteins | sample SiratrowhiteBW_FD_187527 | JGI IMG/M metagenome (GOLD analysis project Ga0209489, IMG submission 187527) | Root nodule microbial communities of legume samples collected from California, USA - Siratro white BW (SPAdes) (version 2) | ecosystem: Host-associated > Plants > Roots > Nodule | place: USA...
CTGTTTTTTTTTTCTAAAAAAAAGTTTAAATAATTAATTATAATTAATTGGAAATAATTATTTATATATATGAAACTTTCATTTGAATTCAGTTTTCAATTAAATAAATAAAATAAATGGTAGATTATGATTTTAAAATAAAACCTATTCATTCTAAATACCAGTTTTATTGTATTATTTAAATATATGTGTTTAATATGTTTAATAGTAATCAGAATCAATATATATGAGTATGTTGAATGGTACTATTATTTTTATTATATTATTTAAATATATAATTAATGTGTCTAATGGTAATCATAATTAATATATGTTAGTAAGCCGAATAGTATTACTATTTTTATTATATTATTTAAATATAAGTTTTACTTGTTTAATGATAATCAGAATCAACATATGTTAGTAAGTTGAATGATATTACTATTTTTACTTTATTATTTAAATATATATTTCATGTGTTTAATGATAATCAATATATGTTAATAAGTTGAATGGTATTACTATTTTTATTGTATTATTTAAATATATGTGTAATATTTTTAATGGTAATCATAATAATCAATATATGTTAGTAAGTTAAATGGTTTTACTATTTTTATTTTATTGTTTAAATATACAGTTAATGTGTTTAATGATAAGCAATATATGTTAGAAGTTGAATGGTAATAATAATTAGAATCAAAATATTAGTACTTGAATAGTATTACCATTTTTATTATATTATTTAAATATAGTTTTAATGTGTTTAAAGGTAATCAGAATCTAAATTCAAAATAAAAGTTTCATATATAAATAATTATTTTTAGTTAATTATTTCAACTTTCTTATTTCAGAATGAATTAACAAAGAAATCTTTGTTAACAAATGAACTAATATAGAAACACAATGTAAATATTTCTTATATCTTAGGATGATATGTTATTTAATTGTAATTAATCCTAAAACGAGAGATTTGAGAAACATATTTTGATTTTCTTTTTGGATAGACCATATGTCAGATCTTAAGTTCCAACTAACTTCTTGATCAGACACAATTTCTTATGAAAAACAATTGATAATTTGTTTATCAAGTAAAACTTATCGTTTATGACATATACATTGTGAAAATTTATACATAGTCTTAAAAACACAATTCAACCCCTTTTATAGTGTTTTGACTTATTTTTCACCATAGTGTCCCACTTGATCCCGCTGTAAACATTTATAAACTTTGAATACAATAATAAATGTTAAAAGTTATTAATGTTGTGAATAAACATTTATTTCTTATAATTATTTTCCAAAACAATTGGGGATAACAACTTTTAAGAGAGAACATAAATATCCTTTAACAAAGTATCATTATTAGGAAGTAAAAAAGCTTAGAGAAATTTGTTTTAACTTTTAAAATATTCAATACAATTAAATAGTTATAATTTAACATCAAAATTACTAATTTATAAGTTTGAATAATCTATTCTTAATACATTAACATTGTGTTAAGACAAGGAATTTCATAATTTCTAATATATTTAAATATATTGAATTTAAATTTATCTCATTTGAAACTGTTTAGTTTTTCAATTTTTTTATAAAACAATTCAAATTTAGTGAATTTTATTTTTTTTGTTTGGATAAAGTATTTCCATTGCTATTAAATTCAAAAAAAATATTTAAATATCAAATAATTGTTAAAAATTAAAAGATATCAATATTGATAATATATTGTAATTGATATTGATTAATGTTTGTTTTCAATCAAAGTTAGTAAAGATTTTTTTTTTCATCTATAAAAAGAACTCCTGTTAACATCAATAAAAAATAATCTAGTTGGCATCAACCTAAAAATTTATCATCCCAATAATATTTTAGGCTTAGTCAAGACCATGAAACCCCAACTAAAATCAAACTAAGAAAAAAATTATGAATAACAAAACCTGAATACGAGAATATAAAGAGTTTCAAATTCTTAAAATAAAATTTGAAATTTTCTAATTTTAAAAAAATCAATTACTCTAATAAAATTATGAAATTTTATATCTAAAAAACATATTTTATCATAAAACATTTTATTTATTTTTTTCAAAAATAAATTACTCTCTTAATATTTAGTATCCAAATATACTTTAAAGCAATTTAAATTTATTTTTAAGTACCTGCCACGCGTACCACGAGGTGGGAAACCTGAATATTATACTTAGGAGCAATATATGGTAACACTACTAACAGTAATTTACACTCATTTCTCACTTAAAAATAATATTATTTTATTATAAAAAAAAGTGTGAAATGAGTAGAATTTTGAAATAGTGTTAAAATATCTTTATTCTATACTTAGTCACTGAGAGCAGAGTTCCTCTTGTTATAGATGCTTCAGGGTTCAGACATTCTGTAATACGGCATTTTTCATCCATATTCCGGTTTGACTCAAAGCTCTTTAAGAAATTTGCATACTCAATAATCAGTGGAGGGAAAGATGGGCAGTTATGAATATCAGCCTCTACACATTTTCTTCTTCCCCTTCTTGGCTCATGGCCATATGATACCCTCAGTTGACATGGCTAAATCATTTGCTGAAAAGGGTGTGAAGGCCACTATTATCACCACACCCCTCAATGCACCTTTCTTCTTCAAAGCCATTGGAAAATCCAAAACTAATGGCAACGACATCCACATTCAAACCATTCAGTTCCCTTCTGCAAAGGCTGGTTTACCTGATGGCTGTGAAAATGTTGACTCAATTCCTTCTCTAGATCTGTTGCAAGCCTTCTTTATGGCTACCGGTTTGCTGCAAGACCAGCTTGAGCAACTCTTGCTCAAGCAACGTCCCAGTTGCATTGTCTCTGATTTTTTCCTCCCATGGACAACTGATTCTGCAGCCAAATTTGGAATACCAAGGCTCGTCTTCCATGGAACTAGTTTCTTGTCCTTGTGTGTTATCAGCTGTGTCAAACTCTACGAGCCTTACAAGGATGTTTCTTCTGATTCTGAGTTTTTCCTCCTTCCTAATCTTCCGGGCGAGATTAAAATGACAAGGGAGCAGCTACCACCATTTATCACGAGCAAGGAGAAAACAGGCTTTGTCAAATTGTTGGAAGAAGCAGAGGAAGCAGAGGAGAGGAGTTATGGGGTTGTTGTTAATAGCTTCTACGAACTTGAGAGGGTCTATGCAGATCATTTCAGGAAGGTGCTTGGAAGAAAGGCATGGCCTATTGGTCCCTTATCTCTTTGCAACAAAGACGCAGAAGAGAAAACACATAGAGGAAAGGAAGCATGTATTGATGAGCGTGAGTGCATGGAATGGCTTGAGACAAAGAAACCCAATTCAGTTGTTTACGTGTGCTTCGGAAGTATCGCAAAGTTCTCTGATTCTCAACTTAGAGAGATTGCTACTGGTCTTGAGGCTTCAGGGCAACCATTCATGTGGGTGGTGAGGAAAAGTAAAGAAGACGGAGTTGCATGGCTACCTGATGGATTTGAGAAAAGGATGGAAGGTAAGGGACTCATCATAAGAGGTTGGGCACCTCAGGTGTTGATTCTTGAACACGAGGCAATTGGAGCGTTTGTGACTCATTGTGGATGGAATTCAACCTTGGAAGCAGTGACTGCAGGGGTTCCTATGGTCACTTGGCCTGTTGCTGCCGAGCAATTTTTCAATGAGAAGTTGGTGACTGAGGTGCTTGAAATTGGGGTTCCTGTTGGTGCTACAAAATGGTTACGATTGGAGGGTGATAGTATTACATGTGGTGCAGTGGAAAAGGCAGTGAAGAGGGTACTCACAGGGGAAGAAGCCATTGATATGAAAAACAAAGCAAAGGTGCTTTCACAGTTAGCCAAGCGTGCTGTGCTTGGAGGAGGATCATCATACTCAAATTTGAATGCTTTAATCCAGGAGTTAAGTTCATTGAGCCTCTAGTATACCTCACCACAATGCTTTAAGTGTTTTGTTTTATTATATAACATTTCCATGATTGAACTAGAATAATTTGAAGTCCTATAATATGCTTAATAAACTTAACCCTACTATAACGTTCTGCCTCGTTCTTCTTTTAAAGTTTCCCTGCAAACTGTGATAAAAAGGCTATGGGAATGTGTAACAAAATTGGTGGAAGGTGGGTGAAGTTTTTATCCTAACTTTGTCTTAGACAATACCACAATCAGTTCGTGGACGTTCAGATATTCCTTCATTTCTGTTAAAAATTTTGCTAGCTTAAAATGTTTATATGCTGTTTATGCTGAGACTTCTGAAAATGAAGAAGTTGTTTATTATATTTCTATCATGCTTAAAGATTCTTAAAGATTGTGGTAAGATCTTGCTGTTTTAAGATCTTGAAATTAGTGCTCTCATTTATACCTAGTTTGAAAATTTATTGAAAAAGACTTGACATTTTTCTTTTCTTTTTCTTTAATTTTTCTTCTTTTATCAATAAATATGGTTTGTGGGTGCATATTTTAAGCATATATTTTTTTATCATCTTAACTCTTATTAATTATACGTTAGGCTAAATTTAGATATTTTTCTCATTCTATAACTAACGTAATGGTGATCTTAATATAGATACTGAAATCATGAGAAGAAAATTAAGTTACATCTTTTTGTGCATTAATTTATTATTGAAATGTACTTTTTAATATCCTATTTTGTGATTAAACATTAGTAAATTTTAAAAGATAAATTTATTTCTTTATTTATTTTTAATTATATAAATTTAATTATTAATTAATTAAAATTAACCGTCTAGTAGTTTTATGTTTACACGTTCTACCGCTATACATTATGTATTTTTTTATAACTATAGTAACTCTTCTCTTCAATCATAGAATATTTACAGAATCCTACAATTGAATTTAACTTCTTACATCTCATCAATATTTTTTGTATAAGTACCTTTCCAATGAAAAAAATAAAACTCCAAGAAATCAGAATTTTACTTTACTATTTCCTATAAAATTAAAGTTTGAAATGATAAATTTTCATTAATTAAAAATTAATTAAACTAATTAAAATGACATAACTAATATATTATTTAAATTTGATTATTATCTCAATCAAAAAACACTCTACATGTGTTTTACGACTTCTATTTTAAGTTGACGGTAATACAAGTACCGACATAAAGTATCTATATTTAACAAATTATTACAATCATCTAATAATTATTATTTTATCTTTTATTATTCTTTTTCTTTATAAATATATAATTTTATTTTTATAATAATTATCTTATCTTTAAAAATAAATTAAATTGTGAAATAATTTAAAAAAATTATAGAAACTTCATTTATTATACATAAAAGAAATCAGATATTCTTATGTTTTGTTTGGTCGAGTTAGTTGAGAAGTGTATTTAAATAAAATTAAGATGAAAATGTATAAAAAGTTAAGTTGTTTAGATTATGAGAAAGATAATGAAGTTTGAGTTGAAAGTTTGTGAGTAATATAATAGGTGTGATAGATATTATAGTTTTTAACTGATAAAATTGTAAAATTACAAATTTGAATAGGTAAAAATAATTGAAAATAAAATATGATTAATTTGTTAAGTATAATTGCTGAATTATTATTATTTTTTATTAATTGAATTATGATATTATCAATTACTTTAAAATTAAATTATTATTGATAATATTATTATTATATAAATTTATTTTGATTATTTTTATAATTTATAATTTTATTATTTTTACTATTATAATAATTATTTATAATTTTATATTTTTAGTTTTTAACATTAATATTATTTAGTTATATTATATAATTAATTATATTTATTTTATAAGTAAAATAAAAAAATAAAAAGTTCAAGTGTAGGGTATTGAAGCTTATACATCTTATATGCTAAGAAAGCAAGCTCCAAACAAAGCTACATCACCAATGTCATTTTAAAACATTTATAGTTATAAATATTTTATAATCAACACTAAACACAAACACATGATCTATCATCGAAATCAGATAATCAATGATGTGGGTAAAACTTCACGTATAATCCATTATGAGAAGTAGATAATAGATTATCCTTACTAAGATATAGGTATAAGTGATTATAGAATTTCTGATAATCCATTATAGGGTTTACACTAATTGATTATGTCACATTCTTATACTCATAACGAACATTACTCACGCCACATCTCAGAAACCACCACCACTTCAACCATATCTCAGGAATCTTTGTCAAATGAGCTAATCCTACACATGCATGCAGTGCTCCATTGCATCATGCCCATGTAAAAGCACATGTAGGATTAAAGTGTATTTTCAGTCATGCGAGTATGGCTTTTCCCTTTCTTCTTCACAGTGAACCGCAAAGCAACTCCCCTCCTCTTCCGCCTTTTTATGAATTCAAATCAATGTCAATCACCACAACTAAACAAGAATACATGAACTGTTACAAGAACTAACTTGATAAATTAAAATATATTATACTATACTAAATAATACTATACTATACTGGATATATTTTCCTATTTGAGAGTAAAATATGCTATTTTTTCTTGAAATATTTTGATATATTAAATAACTCATTATATTTTTAAGATTTACAATAAATTTCATATAAAATATACCGTATAATATTTTTAAATAATTGAAAAAGATTTATATGATATATGAAGAGTGCCACCGCATTTTTTTTAAAATTAAAAGGAATTATAGTTTATACCAGAAATTTCAAATTATTATTATTAAAGAAAGACTTGTATAACCCACAAGGAACCACAAACAGTTTTTGCATCTAGCACAAGCACATGGTACTTCACTCACTTGTTAACAAATATCACTCTTACAACTTACGCAGCTCTAAGAGATGCTCTAAAACACTAAATACATTTTTTTTTTCTTTTTTATATATAGTAGGATGTGATAGGAAATTAAAAATTACTTAATTTTAGTTGGGGAGCGATGCCAACTCAGCAATTAAAGCATTCAAATCTGAGTTTGACGATCCTCCTTCTGCCACAGCTTCCCTAGCTAGATGCGAGAGTACCTGAGCTTGTTTCCTCATTTCCTCTGCTTCTTCACCTGTCATTATCCTTTTTACCGCCTTCTCCACTGCCTCCCATTTAACAGTATCCCCAACGCCTGGAGCCCACTTTTTAGCTCCAATGGGCACCCCAATTTTAATTACCTCAGTCACCAATTTCTCATTGAAAAACTGCTCATAAGCAATAGGCCAAGTTACCATAGGTACCCCAGCAACCACACCTTCCAAAATTGAATTCCATCCACAATGGGTCACAAATGCTCCAACTGCTTCATGCTCAAGAATCAATACTTGAGGTGCCCACCCTCTTATAATTACTCGCTTACCTTCCATCTTTTTCTCAAATCCATCAGGTAGCCATTCAACTCCATCTTCCTCACTTTTCGCCACCACCCAAATGAATTGTTCCCCTGAGGCCTCAAGACCCGTAGCAATGTCCTTAAGTTGAGAATTTGTGAACTTTGTGGTAGTTCCAAAGCTTACATAAACAACTGAATTGGGTTTCTTTGTGTCAAGCCATTTTAGACACTCGTGCTCATCAATAGATCCCTCAGTTTCTCTATGTGCCTTTGCTTCTTTAACCCTGTTGGAAAGAAACATGGGTCCTATATGCCATGCTTTTCTTCCAATAACCTTCCTTAGATGATCTGCATAAACCTTCTCAAGTTCATAAAAGCTATTCACAACCATCCCATAGCTTTTCAACTCTGATTCTTTCACTTCCTCCAACAACTTTTTCACCCCTGAACTTTCATCACTCATGGCATGAGGTGACACCTGCATCCTTGTCAGTTTAATCTCCCCGGGAAGGTTGGGAATGAGAAAGGGTTCTGAATCCGAAGAATCGTTCTTGTAGGGCTCATACAGTTCCATGCAGTGGTTAGCACAGATGGAGAAGAAGCTAGTCCCGTCGTACACAAGGCTAGGAACTCCAAATTTGGCTGCTGAGTTAGTTGCCCATGGGAACATAACATCAGCAACGACAAAATTTGGACGCTGCTCAAGCAATAGTTGCTCAAACGGGTGTTGTAGTAACCCACAAGCCCTTAAGAATGCAGGAAATAAAGCCCCGGAAGTGATGGAGTTCGTGTTTTCACATCCATTAGGTAGACCAGCCCCGGCACATGGGAGCTCGATGGTTTGGATTTGAATCATGGTGCTGCTGGTTTTGGCTTTTCCTATTTTTTTGGTGATGAAAGGTGCGTTGAGGGGTGTGGTGATGATAGTGGCCTTCACACCCTTTTCAGCAAATAATTTGGCCATGTCAACTGTGGGAATGAGATGCCCATAAGCCAAGAAAGGGATGAAGAATACATGTAAAGAATGAACATCATTGCACATCTTTTTTAGTAGTAAGAAGTGGTATAACTTAGCAGTTTGAACTATAACTTGGTAATTAATAAGAATGACAAGACTAGGAAAAGTGGGAATTCTAAAATGGATGTTTTTCCTTCTGGTATTAGAGTGTGAAGCTTTATAGTAGCACTCAAAAGTCATACAAATGTGTTGACTTTTGGGTTAGTTGTGATTGTGGAAAGTAAATGGGGAAGAGGGGGTTAGAAACGTGGAGTAGAAGTAGAATGGGGGTTGCGTGCGGCAGTTGTGTCCACAGATTTTATCAATTAATTTTTCCAAGAAAAAGAAAAAAATTGAGGACAGACATTTATAACTTCAAATTGTCAGAAATAAATTGAAGGGAATAAAAAAAAAAGTAAAATCAAGTTTGATATAGTAGATAAGTACACCTCATTAAAAAGATAAGTGTTGTATTACATGAATAATGTCCCTCTTAGATTAGCTAGAAATTCATTAGATTAGCTATATCATAAATCAACTATCTTTTTCTTTTCTACTTTTGATGTGTTAAACTTAGATTCATACTCATTATCATCTCTAAAACTATTGCAATTATAGATTCTACTAGATTAGTGGTCGAGTTGTCTATGTTTTGGATTGCGTACAATATCAAATAGAAAAACCTCAATATTATCATTCCGACCATGCTTGATATTTTATACAATATATAGTTACATGCAACTATCACAAAATAGAACAGTTGTTACTGGATGGTTGCTATATGGAAAAATAGTGGAGTGATGGTTACTAGTGTGCAGTATGTGCGAATTATTTCTAAACACCCATCTATCTTTGAAGATATTTTGCATATTAATTGCGCATTGTATATACTGAAATGTTTTCAGTATAAAAGAACATAATTAATATAAAAGGAACTTGGAGTCTTAACCTTTTCAAGAAAACATATATAGCACTACGGAGGAGAAGAGCATTGTAGAACCTTTAAGTATTCTCCACCTCTTATATCTAAACCCTTAGTGACAAACAATACATAAACCATGTACCACTCTCAAGTTTATAATAATAGAAAATTTCCATATTTTACACATTTACAATTTTGGTGTGACTGAAAACAAAGATCTAGTTTGATCTAGATAATATTTGGATGTTTATTAACCCCACTTATGAATTCATTCCATGACTTGGTATTCAACGTAATTTTTTTTATTGAAAAATTACCTACCTGCGAGATAAATGGAAAAACATGTTTCTTTAAACGACATTAAAACTGTATTTTTTCATAATAAAAATCAACATGAATATTCTTATTTCATATTTGTTACATAGTTCTTATTAACAAAAGCTAATATTGAAGCAGAAGAAACCATGTGAACATGTGTGATACCTTTACATCGTTACTTTTACATCGGTACTTGCTAATTCTCTTCTTTCTCCGCTTCAGCGCTGACTACCGTCATAATAACGACCACAACTCCCTCCATACTTTAAAAAAATCCAACCTTTTGAAAATCGCAACTTTCTCCCTCTTACACCCAAACCCTACCTTTCTTAAACCCATTCTTGAGCCCAAACCCAATTATCTGACTGCACTTCCACCTTCACCCTTGAAATCCCCTTTCACTCGTCTCTTTGCAAACACAATCCTTAGAAACCCTAACTTCTTCTCCGTTCTCTCTCCTTTAACACGTTTTCTCCTCACTCACCTTCGTAATGTCTTTTTTAGTTTTCAAATTTTTCGTTGTTTCAAATTTGAATCCCAATTTAAACAAAATAACATAGTGAGGAAATAAGAAAAGAGGACAGTGAAGAGTAAGAGCCCGAAAAAAAAGAGAAAATAGAAAAGTTAAGCAAGAAAACGAAAAATAAATATAATAAAAATTTATTTCTTTATGAGTATCAAATGAAGATAACTTGAAGAGGAGTGTCAATATATCATTTCTCTTTTGCTCTAAGGTATATTAGTGACTCATTGAACTTCACTCTGCAATTAAAGCATTCAAATCAGAGTAGGAGGATCCTCCTCCTTCCACAGCCCTCTTAGCTAGCTGTGAAAGCACTTTTGTTCTGTTCCTCATTTCAATGGCATCTTCCCCTCTCATTATCCTCTTCACTGCCTTCTCCACAGCATCCCATGTAATAGTATCCATAACAGCATCTACCGATGCCGTTTCAACCCATTTTTTAGCACCAATGGGTACTCCAATTTGAAGAACCTCAGTCAGCAACTTCTCGTTGAAAAATTGCTCAGCACCCAAAGGCCAAGTGACCATAGGAACCCCTGCAGTCACTGCTTCCAAGGTTGAATTCCATCCACAATGAGTCACAAACGCTCCAATTGCCTCATGTTCAAGAATCAAGACCTGAGGTGCCCAGCCTCTTATGATGAGTCCCTTACCTTCCATTCTTTTCTCAAATCCATCAGGTAGCCATGCAACTCCATCTTCTTTGTTTTTCCTCACCACCCACATGAATGGTTGCCCTGAAGCCTCAAAACCAGTAGCAATCTCTCTAAGTTGAGAATCAGAGAAATTTGCCATACTTCCAAAGCACACGTAAACAACTGAATTGGGTTTCTTTGTCTCAGGCCATTCCATGCACTCGTGCTCATCAATACATGCTTCCTTTCCTCTATGTGTTTTCTCTTCTGCATCTTTGTTGCAAAGAGATAAGGGACCAATGTGCCATGTTTTTCTTCCAAGCACATTCCTGAAATGATCTGCATAGACGCTCTCAAGCTCGTAGAAGCTATTCACAACGACCCCATAGCTCCTCAGCACCGAATCCTCTCCTTCCTCTATCAATTTGGAGAAGTCTGATTTCTCCTTACTCGCTATAAAAGGTTTCAACTGCATCTTCGTCATTTTAATCTCACCCGGAAGATTAGGAATGAGGAATGGTTCGGAATCAGAAGAAACATCTCGGTAAGGCGCGTGGAGTCTCGTGCATGCGTTAGCAGCACACAAGGAGAAGAAACCAGTCCAATGGAAGACAAGCCTAGGAATTCCAAATTTGGCAGCGGAATCAGTTGCCCACGGGAAGAACACATCAGCAACAATACAATTCGGACGTTGCTCGAGTAATAGTTGCTCAAGTGGATCTTGTAGCAAAGTGGTGGCCTTAAAGAATGGTTGAAACAAATCTTGTGAGGGGACTGATTCACTATTTTCACAGCCTTCAGGCAAACCAACCTCTGTACAAGGAAACTTCATGGTTTGGATGTGAATGTTGTAGTCATTAGTTTTGGATTTTCCAATGACTTTGGAGATGAAAGGTGCATTGAGGGGTGTGGCGATTATGGTGACCTTTACACCCTTTTCAGCAAATAATTTGGCCATGTCAACGGTGGGTATGATGTGGCCAGGAGCCAAGAAGGGAAATAAGAAAATGTGTAGAGGATGATAATCACCACTACCCATCTTTCTCTCAAGTGATTAAGCGAAACTGGAATCAGAAGGAAGAAGATAGAGCATGGCTGATTGCTTTTGGTTTGAGACTCTGAAATTTATAGCGGAGTAGAGTGTTACCCGGCGTTTATTTCAACGACACACAAATGACGAAAAATAATTAATAATTTTCATCAATAAACTTTTCGCGCTTATGGAATATATTTGTGAATGAAAATTAATATCTTATCTTTTCAAATATTTTACTATTTTTAACTTTATATAATTAATTAAATTATAAACATCACTAATAACTTATTTTATTAACTATACAATTAATAATTCATTAATATAGTTTTTTATATTATAAAAAGTAAATAACTATATAATAAATAAATTAAATTAAATTAATTTAATTTAAATTTTATTTTAAATATATACCAAAAATTTACTTTATTGGGTCAATCACATTTACATTTACTATAAACTAATTCATAGATACATATTTTTTATAATATATTTTTTTCTTATTATTATTATTATTATTATTATTATTATTATTATTATAAATTTCAATATTAATTTTTTATTTAAGAGGGATTCAAACCCAAATCATGTGAGTACACAAAGAATTTATAACCAGTATACTACATAATTTTATAACCATATTTTGATTATAATTATTTTTATTATGATACTATTATTATGATTATAATTTTTATAATAATTATTATTAATAATAACAATATTAATCATATTAATAATAATATCAATGATATTAATAACATTATTAATAATAACAAAAATAACATTAATAATAATAATATTAATAATAATAACATTAATAATAATATTAATAATATAATAATAATAACAATTCTAATAATAATATTATTATATGAATAATAATACATTATTATTAATTTTAATGTTGTTTATTAATTTTATTAGTAAGTAATTATTTATTAATTTTATTTGCCAGTAAGATTATCTTTCAGCGAAGGATGATGTTCTAAATGATGATGGAAGAGAAGCACAATGGCAGCATAATGTTATGCAGTCATATCAAAGACATTCATCTGACACCGTTTTTTGGCACCGTTTTTAGCTTTGGGTATGTGCATGCAACCATCACTCACAAGACAAGGATTTATATCAAGCTTTATAGACCTTTTACTTGGATGTCTTTTTTTATATATAAGGAAAAAGGAAGGCTTGAGCTAACGAAGACGAAGTCATCCCTCATCGACTAGTTAAAGATTCTCCTATCAAATTAATAAGAAAATATTATGTCATCCAGAGTTATTGGGATGATTGCATAAAGAATAAATTATCATTTACTTTTATACGAAGTACACTTAATGCATTCCAATCAAGCAAATTATCACACGAAAGAAGTAAACAAGCTGATTCAACGAGCCAAGATAGTTTCACAATGATCACTTTCCTCAAAGTCTATATGCAAAAAGTAACTCTGGTTGAAGAAAAAAAAACACATACCACTCATATAGTGCTGAAACATTGCTAAAATTTCTGTGCACAACCAAAAAGCTTCATAGAAGAACACTAATTTTGTTTGAAAGAGAGAGAGAAAGAGAAAGAGATTAAATTCAACATATGTCCTCTAAAAATTATCCTCTCCATCAAGTTTCAATGTGTCAATTGATCACCATCTACGTGACTTCTACATCTTAGCCACGAGTACGAAACTTTCAACTTTGGTCACCACTAAACAGCACATGGGTCACCATTTATTTTCAAGTCACATTTCAATGACCTAGGACTTCTTTGCACACTTCTTGATGTTGTTCACATTCCAAACCTTATAGTTCCAAACCTCATCACTCCATTTACAAGTAACCAATCACACCTTAATATTTGTCCCACTTCGGTTAGTCATTCTACATGAATTGATGAAGCAAAACTCCCTCATTCCAAAAACTACTTATTAACTTGACGAATTTCAAACGCCATACAATTGACTAATGTCAACAAACCAACCCAGCTGAACTCCACAATGGTCCTCATTGACCTTGTGTCAAAGATTTTGAAAATTGACAACTATGTAAAACATCCAACGCAAGTCACCACAATACATGGGTCACCACTTATTTTCAGGTCACATTTCAATGGCCTATGACTTCTTTGCACACTTGTTGATGTTGTTAACACCCTAAATCTTACACTTCCAAACCCCATCACACCATGTACAAGTAACCAAACACAAGTCAATATCTGTGCCACTTCGGTTGGTCGTTCTGCGTGAACTGATGGAACAAAACTCCCCTATTCTAAATAATACTCAATAACTAGATGAATTTCTAATAGCATAGATTTCCATAATGTTAATAAAACAACCCACATCACCTCCCTAATGATCCTCACTTACCTTGTGTGAAAGACTTTGAAGACTCATAAGTGTGCAAAATCTCCATGTAAGTCACCATTAACAACACATGTGTCACCACTTATTTTTGAGTCACATTTCAACGACCTATGATTTCTTTGCACACTTGTTTCACACCTCAAAGCTTATAGTCATCACACCATGTACAAGTAATCGAACACACCTTAATGTCCATTCTATTTCATTTAGTCATTTTGCATGAACTAATGAAGCAAAACTCCCTCATTCCAAAGAATACTCAATAACTTGACGAATTTCAAACACCATACAATTGCGCAATGTCAACAAAACCAACCTAGGTCACCTCTACAATGGTCCTCATCAACCTTGTGTCAAAGACTTTAAAAATTGACAATTTTGTAAAATGTTTAATGTAAGTCACATTTCAATTATCTATGACTTCTTTGCACAATTTTTGATGTTGTTCACACTACAAACCTTACAATTCCAAACCCCATCACACCATGTACAACTAACCAAACAAACCTCAAAGTCTGTCCTATTTCGATCAGTTGTTTTGCATGAATCGATGAAGCAAAAATCCCCCATTCCAAAAACTACTCACTAACTTGACGAATTTCAAATACCATACAATTTCGTAATGTCAACAAACCAACCGAGATCACTCTCACAATGGTCCTCACTGACCCTATGTCAAAGACTTTGAAATTGACACTTGTGTAAAATGTCTAATGCAAGTTACCGCAAAATAACACTTGGTCACCACTTATTTTCAAGTCACATTTCAATTACCTACGACTTCTTTGCACATTTGTTGATGTTGTTCACATCACAAACCTTACAGTTCCAAACCCCATCACACCAAGTACAAGTAACCAAACACATCTGAATGTTCATCCCACTTCAGTTAACAGTTGTGCATGAATCGATGAAGCAAAACTTCCGCATCCCAAGTGCGAAAGGTACTCAATAACTTGATGAATTTCAAACACCATATAATAGCGTAATCTCAACAAACCAAACCCAAGTCACTTCCCTAATGTTCCTTATTGACGTTGTGTCAAAGACTTTGAAAATTGACAATTGTGCAAAACATCCAAAGCAGGTCACCGTATAATAACATATAGGTCACCACTTTGTACTTCTTTGTTAATGTATTTGTCAAATTTATTTATTTTACGAGTTATTACTTTCCACTTCATCATAATAGGAGAAATACATGTTCTATGTTAATAAATAACTTTTTAAGAAAGAAAAAAATTCATTTAAGTAGTCTAATAATTATGTCCAACTAAAATCTATATGTTTAAATACTTAATTATAACCATGTACCTAATAAGAACAATGAAGATTACTAATGTTTGCCACAACTCTTATATGGTACTATGAAAGCTTTTCTTCTTCTGACATAAAGAATAATCTATTTATTCACACTTCCTTTACATTAGACTCAAATTGTGTCTTACAGTTGCCAAACCACTTTAATTTTCTTTATCACACTGTGAAATGGGATTCATTCCATAACCAAACTCCACCTTGTACATATAGCTTTTGAGGTAGTTTTTAACAATAATGACAAACTTATAACCAAAACAAGGAACAAAAAATCATAACTCAAAAATTACTTTGTTATCCAAGACTAACATTGTAATAACCAGAATTTTTTTTTTAGAGTGGAAGTGGAAAAGTGAAAGGAATGCTTAAATATTTTATTAATAAACTAAAGACAGGTATTTATAGAAAAAAGCTCACAGTAAAGATTCACTTTCACAAAACCACCATCCCTTGATAGTCAAGATTCACTTTCACAAAACCACCATCCCTCTAAACCTCTGTCCCTCCTTTTTCTCTTTGCCTTCTCTCCAAAATCTTGTCTCCTTCCTTCATCATATCAATGATCCGGAGTCCACCATTGGACTCATGGCAGCAATCTGAGCAACACTACCCGATCAGAAACTCCATTTGAGTAAGTTCAATTCTACCATTTTTCTTCTCAAAGTTAGTTTTCAATCTGTTCCTTAAGTCTATGAATAGTTATTGCATGTGCTATCAAAGACTTCAAGAGGTCTTTGTTGGTTCAACATTCTTATAGTGTGATGAGAAAATATGGGGAAAGGACCGTTTTGATACACTCAAGAAAGATGAGAAGGTGAGTAATAAGTGAGAAGGTGAGTGATAAGTCATGGGGATAAGATCATATTTGGGTTCTTGTCGGAATACCATAAATTTCTCAAAGAGAAAACTCAATTTTTTTCCAAAATTCATCTCTATTATATTTTTTAATACATCCTTTTATAGGCCAAAATATCTAAGACCTTCTAGATTCTATATTAATCTAGATTCTATATTAATCCTGACTGACTACGTATCCTTTAATACCTAGTAGTAATTAATCTTCATCAGTGTTGTCTTTATTTCTCATGTATCATTATTTCCCATCATGAGAATATGAATGATTCATCTTCTATTACAAAAGAAAATTCTAAATTATATTGATCCCTTGAAGATCATATCATAGTGTGGTTTGATCAATCATATCATAGTGTGGTTTGATCATTGATCATATGCTCTGTGATGCAGGTTAGGCTGCTCGTACCCTTAGGTTTTTGGAGCTATTTTTTAGTGTCTCTATTCTATCAAGTAAGAGAAGCTAATTAGTAGATAATAATAGATGTTGAGTTCTATTGAATATTTGGATCTTAGGTTAGAAATATAACTAAATGTGAATTGGTTATAAATGCTCCTTTTCCTACAAGGCTAATTTGGTATTGTGTGGAATGAGTAGAATTATTTTGGTATTGTGTGGAATGAGTAGAATTATTACATTATTAGTTTCTAAGTTCTTATAGAATGGATTTTTGAGTTTTTAATTAATGTATTTCTGACTCCATTTATGATTTAATAAGTTTCATATGAGTTTTGAGAAGTTAGTTATTGAAATGTGGTAAAAATTTGATTTAAAATTTGAATGAAGTGTATTTGGATTTGAAGTAGATAAAGTCATTATAGAGGTTTATATATGAACAAAATAAGTTCTGAGTTGTGAGGGTTTAGTCGAAGGAAACTGATAAATTATAAATATACATTGTATGTTGGTTGAAGAAGTCCAACAAGTAGTGTAGATTGAGATATGAATGTGAGAAATATAGGAATGTTATAATTGATGAAATTTGGTAGATATATTGTTTAGTGGAAAAATAAGTTGTTTAAAGATGATTAGTAATGTTGTTCAAATTTACTACATTAAAATTACGTTCAAATAAATAATTTTATCGATATCCATAATGTGTGTCTCGTCATTTCTTGTTGAAAATTTATGTGAGAACAGTTGTGTTTGGTTTTCTCACACTACTAGATTGATCACTGTGAAATTCAGTTTAAATGAAACTAATTAAGCTAGGTTATATTTGTTATTGCTTGAAATAAAATTCCACTAATTAGTGATTCTTTTCAAAAGGCTAATGTAGGTGCATTTAACTGAAATTGAATATTTGCACTGTAGGAATCCTAAAGACGATAATATATATATATATATA